>OMEC01000041.1_pt1 | contig 81718 bp, 65 predicted proteins | sample 1673401 | NCBI WGS metagenome assembly OMEC01 (sample SAMEA103958110, study PRJEB25191) | human gut metagenome | reverse complement strand
AGTTCCACGCATGGTTCAACTACATGGAAGGCGTCATGCACACCGGCCAGCGCAATCAGGTTCGTATCCGTGTCAGCAACGCGGCCTACGACGCCGGTCTGCGTCTGAAGGACTTCGCCGAAGTTCTGTACGTCATGATCATGGACGAGTTTGACGCCGTTGTGGACAAGTGCCAGATCACCCTGATCACCGACGCCGCCGAGGCGGAGAAGTTCCGCGACGAGGTGGCTATGCCCCGGTACAACCAGCGTGACGACCGTCTGGCGTCCATGACCGACGAGGCCGTTGACCGTTACTTCACCTGCATCATGTGCCAGTCCTTCGCCCCCGCCCACTGCTGCGTGGTCACCCCCGAGCGTCTGGGTCTGTGCGGCGCCGTGTCCTGGCTGGATGCCAAGGCTACTTACGAGCTGAACCCCAACGGTCCCTGCCAGCCCATCTTCAAGGAAGGCTGCGAGGACGAGCGCACCGGCCGCTTCCAGTCCGTCAACAAGGCGATCTCCGACGCGACCCACGGCGCTGTTGAGAACGTCACCCTGTACTCCATTCTGGAGGACCCGATGACCTCCTGCGGCTGCTTCGAGTGCATCTGCGGCATTGAGCCGATGTCCAACGGCTTCATCGTTGTGAACCGGGAATACAAGGGCATGACCCCTGCCGGTATGACCTTCGGCGAGCTGGCCTCCTGCACCGGCGGCGGCGTCCAGACCCCCGGCTACATGGGTCACGGCCGCCACTTCATCTCCTCCAAGAAGTTCATCGCTGCTGAGGGCGGCATCGAGCGCATTGTCTGGATGCCCAAGGAGCTGAAGGACGACGTTGCCGAGCGTCTGAACAAGACGGCCAAGGAACTGTACGGCATTGACAACTTCACCGACATGGTTGCCGACGAGACCGTCACCACCGACTGCGAGGAGCTGCTGAACTGGCTGACCGAGAAGGGTCATCCGGTGCTGGGCATGGAGCCTCTGATGTAATGAAATTGAGATTGCGCCCGGGAAGGAAACTTCCCGGGCGTAGTTTTTTGTGGCTTCCCCTACTGAACGAGGAGAGCCTTCGGGAAACGGATCGCCACGCCAGTGCTGCGGCATTGGCTTGCAATGCCCCCTATTGAGGAGCACATGCGTTCAGTCAGGTTATGACGCCGGGGGGATGAGCATATCAAATTTAATATAGGTAAAAAAATACTGATTTCGCTGGACAATTGCGGGGAGCTATGTTATACTTGAAAAGAAAATAAAATTTCAGGCGGCGCTATCATTCCGTCCGGGAGTTTCGGCAATTTTTGCCGGATGGCAGGGCCTCGCCCAAAAAGAAAGGGGTTATCCTTATGCCAAAAGTCATATTTCAAATCGAAGGCGGCAAGCCCGTTACCGTCGATTGCAACGTCGGCGATAACCTTCTGGAGCTGGCTCGCCGTGCCAATGTGGCAATCGACGCTCCCTGCTCCGGCAACGGTTCCTGCGGCAAGTGCCGCATCAAGCTGGTGGAGGGAGAGTTGGAATCCTACCCCAGCCGCCATATTTCCGACGAAGAATATGCCGAAGGCTGGCGCCTGAGCTGCAGCTCGAAGGTCGTCGGCAACTGCACTGTGTTCGTTCCGGACATCGCCAGCGCCTACCAGTCTCGGATGAAGACCGCCGATTTGAGCAGCCCGCAGGAGGTCGCCATTTTTGACGCCTGCCAGAGCCAGCTGAAACAAAGCGGCATTCACTTTACCAATCAGTTCCGGGCGGTGGTCGTGACCATGGCCGAGCCGAGTCTGGACGACACCATGCCCGACAACGAGCGCCTGACATGGGCGCTTGAGGAAGCGCTGGGCGTAGAGAAGGTGGAGATTCCCTTCTGCGTCATGGTGAAGCTGGCCCACGTTCTGCGGGAAAACAGCTTCCACGTGTGCGTGAAGGGCGAACTTCTGGGCGATACCTTCCGCTGTATGGAAGTTTGCGCCCCGGAGGACACTGCCATCGTCGGCTGCGCCATCGATATCGGCACTACCACGGTCACCATGGTGCTGACCGATCTGACCACGGGCAAAATCCTGGCGAAGGGCTCCTCCGGCAACGGCCAGATCCGTTACGGCGCGGACGTCATCAACCGTATCATCGAGCAGGGCAAGCCCGGCGGCAGGAAAAAGCTTCAGGACGCCATCCTGAAAGAGACTCTGAACCCCATCATTGCCAATCTGTGCAAGTCCGCTGGGGTCACATGCCCGTCCATTCTGCGCATGAGCGTGGGCGCGAATACCACCATGAACCACCTGCTGGTGGGCGTGGATGCCCAGAGCGTCCGCATGGATCCGTACATCCCCAGCTTCTTCCTCTGGAACGGACTGCTGGCGCAGGACTTGAAGATTCCCGCCAACCCCCTCGCGCCGGTACTCATCGCACCCAACATCGGTTCCTACGTGGGCGGCGACATCACCGCCGGTACGCTGGCCTCCGGCATCTGGGACAGTGACGCGCTGAGCCTGTTCATCGACCTTGGCACCAACGGCGAGATCGTGTTCGGCAACCGGGACTTCCTTGTGAGCTGCGCCTGTTCTGCCGGCCCCGCCTTTGAGGGCGGCGACATTTCCTGCGGTATGCGCGCCACGGACGGCGCCATCGAAGCCTGCACCGTAGACAAAGTGACCATGGAACCCACCGTTTCCATCGTGGGCGACGCGGATCAGAAGGCCGTCGGCATCTGCGGCAGCGGCATCATCGACATCATTTCCGAGCTGTACCGCTGCGGCATCGTCAACGCCAAGGGCCTGTTCATCCGGGAGGGCGAGCGCGTCCGCCGGGATCATCACGGCATGGGCCGCTACGTTATTGCCTTTGAAAACGAAAGCGAGACCGGCCGGGAAGTGTCCATCAATGAAGTGGACATTGACAACTTCATTCGTGCCAAGGGCGCGATCTTCTCCGCCATCGCAACGTTGCTGCAAAGCGTGGATATGCCCGTGGAAGCCATCGAGAACGTCTATGTCGCAGGCGGCATCGGCTCCGGCATCAACATGAAGAACGCGGTGAATATCGGCATGTTCCCGGATGTGGAGCTGGAAAAGTTCCACTACATCGGCAACTCCTCTCTGGCTGGCGCTTACGCCATGGTCATGAGTGACGAAGCCACCGCAAAAACGGCGGAAGTGGCAGCGAACATGACCTATCTGGAGCTTTCCACATACCCCGGCTACATGGATTCCTTTGTAGCTGCCTGCTTCCTGCCCCATACGGACAAGCGGCTGTTCCCCCACTCCATTCAGGAGGCGTAACATGCTGGAGGCAATGCACCATGTGGCGGTGATTGCTTCGGAGGAAGCCCGAACCCTGGATTTTTATGTCAACAAGCTGGGGTTCACTCTGGAGAGCCAAGTCTGGAGGCCGGAGCAGCGGGATTATCTGCGGATGCTGCGGCTGGGGAATTTGGTGCTGGAGCTGTTCATCAAGCCCGACGCTCCTGCCCGGCTGACTCTGCCAGAGGCTCTGGGTCTACGGCATTTGGCCTTCCGGGTAACGAACATTCAGGCGGCTCGGGACTGGCTGAACGCACAGGGCATCGAGACGGAACCGATTCACGAGGACAAGGCAAACGGAGGGCACTATGTATTCTTCCGGGATCCCGACGGTCTGCCTCTGGAACTACACGATTAAGGAATAAGGAATATGCAAGTAGAAAACCACAAAGAAGAAGCCCCCTTTGCCCATTATGCGGAGCTGTTCCGCGATCTGAATCCCGCCGCCGTGACGGCGAGACTGTCGGACGTCCGCTGGGACGGGAAGGAATTCACGCTCAGTCTTCTGGGCAGGGCGTTTGCCATTGCCCACCCGGACTATGACATCCGCGCGCTGGACGGCGGGGCGCTGCCGCCGCTGCCCTCCCAGACGTTTCTGCTGCGCTATCTGCTGGAAAGCAAAGATGTGGTCTGGCAGGGGCAGTGGAAGACCTTCCGGGAGATGCCCTGGGGGGAGATGTACATCAAGCCCTACACTGGCCGTGTGCTGACCCGTGCGGCCTTCACCTTCGGCACCCGGCTGCCGGCGTTCAGGGCTGCCTGCAAAAAAATGCAGGCGCTGCCCATGAAGCACGGAGACGCGGGCTATCAGTTCGACCTGATCGGCGGCTATCGGATGCAGATTCTCGTCTGGGAAGGGGATGATGAATTCCCACCCAACGCGCAGGTGCTCTATTCCGACAATTTTGCGGAAGGCTTCGCCGCGGAAGATCGGGTCGTGGCGGGAGATATTCTGATCTCCACGATCAAAAGCCAGATGTAATACTGAACTCCAATTAAAATCTTTAAAAAAGATTTTAATTGCCCGAAGGGCAAGGAGTTCATATGAGACTTGTTTTGTGATTTCTTTCCTTATAAATCACAAAACAGGCAGCGCCGTCAGGCGATGCCTTCCTGATTAAAATTAAGATTTTAATCAGGAAATAGTATGATACCCTATCGCACAGGAATGATATCTTTCCAATATTACAGCCCACCGGCCATTTGACCGGTGGGCTGTACCACTCTATTTCGTTAATTCTCCGGCCGGTGTTCTGCCGTCCCTTCGGGGTGCTCCTCAATACTACCCCGGTACCGGCTGCGCGTTTTCCATTGCATCTGCATCAACGAAAGGGGCATCCGCCCACACGGGATGACTCACAGGATCTCGCTACGTCGGACTTCTCTGCCGAGCTCGCTGGAGCGATAGAACATTTCCAGTGTGGCCGCGGTATTTATGACCTGCTGGGGGGTAATCATCAGGGATTCTGTGCCGTTCAGGACCCCAATCACATGACGGATCAGGTAATAATGCCCGGCAAACGGCCTGTCATCGTACTCGCCCAGACCGAACAGCCGGGGGCTGAAATCGGTCTGATTCTCGCCGAGCGTCCCGTAGAGCTTCAGCTCCGGCAGGGTGAGACCGGATTTGTCACCGAGGATCATCATGTTGTTTCGGTCGGAAAGATTGGCTGCCCACGCCACCTTGAAATTCAGGCTGATGCCCGCATCCGTGCGGAGGCTTCCGGAGGCGAACTCTTCGACATCGCATTCATCCGGATCGAATCTGCGCGCGGTATGTACGCCGCTGAATGCGCCGCTTTCTTTCAGGTCGTAGATAACGCCCCGCTCGGAATGGATGATCCGGTCGCTGGTAAAGCCGCTGACCGCTGAGACCTGCGGAGATCCCAGCATCCAGAGCATCGCGTCCAGCGCATGGATGCCGATGTCGGCCAACGCGCCGCCGCCGCTGGCGGCTTTCCGGTGGAAGGTGCCCCATGAGGGAACCCCTCTGCGCCGGATTCGGTCAATTTCCGCGTAGTAAATATTTCCAAGAACCCCGTCCGCAATGTAATCCCGCGCGGCAAAGTAGGCGCGCTGGAAGCGGGACGTCTGGCACACCACCAGCTGCTTGCCCAGCTTTTCGGCCAGTGCGTAAAGCTCGACTGTATCGGCGTAATGCAGGGTCAGCGGTTTTTCGCAGATCACATTCGCGCCGGCCTTCAACGCCTGCGCAACCAGTCCCTTGTGCGTGGAATTGGGCGTGCAGACGGATACCAGATCGGGATGGACTTCCTCCAGCATAGCCGCCACATCAGAGTACCAGCGGGGAATATCATGACGCAGGGCAGTGTCCCTTGCGGCCGACGCGTTCAGGTCGCACACGGCCTCCAGACTGACGTCCTGCGAAAACGCCTTGTACGCGGGAATATGCCCGGAATTTGCGATCATTCCGGCGCTGATAACAGCGGCTTTCAGTTTCTGTGTTCCCATAAATATCCTCCCTGTGTGCGCCTTTTCATGTTTGTCAAGGCTATCTTTTGCTTTTTTCCGGCCTCTTTCCCGGAATTTTATAATCTTGCATTCTATTTGAGAATTTGGTATACTTTTGCAATACCAGTCAGAAGGACGGTGATCACCATATGTCTGTGCCTGAGCCTGTCATCCTCTGTGACCCCTTTTACCATTCATCCAACTGGTTTCAGGAGATCATTGCCGGATTCCGGGACGCCGCGGCAAAAGACCGGAACAATTCTCCAATCCATATCCACAGCATGGGCACCATCGGCCAGCTGCGGCTGGAGCCGGGCATTCCGGTCATCGTGACGAACAGCTCCCTGAAAAATCTTACTTCCGCGGTTCAGCAGCTGCGGCAGGCGGGAATCCCGGTTATTCTTTCCGGCGTGGACGGCGCCCACTTTGGCTCCGACATCTGCTCCGTGGCGTCGGATTCGGCGCTGGCCATGACCCAGATGGTAAGGTATCTGCTGTCCTATGACCGGAAGCGGATCGCTCTGGCAGGGTTCTGGTCCTCGTCCAGAAACGATATGGCGTTTCTGGATGCGGCCGTCGCCGCCGCGGACCGCTTCGGGTATCCGATTTCCCCGCAGAGTATTTTCCTCTGGGAAAACCAGCTGGATGAAAGCCTGAACGCGTTCTTTCAGTGTTCATATTCCGAAGAATGTGAAGATGGATGGCAGCTATACCGGGACTGGATCCGGATATTGGCTGTTTCACCATTGCAATAAATTGCAGGAAGTGACAGTAGATTGTGACTACGTTGGGCCGTATGCCTTTGAAAGCTGTTATTCTTTGCAGGATGTAACCTTTACAAATAGGGACACGCAATTCTACTTTTTGGAGCATGATTCTTGCCACCCATTTAATGCGAATGGTTCCAGCGTCATGCAGTTAACCGTACATGGATACCTTTGCTCTAAAGCAAGCGCGCTTGTCGAAAAAACAAAATCTGAGCCTGGCAGAAATATTAAACTCACATTTTCCAGGATTGAAGGAGATACGACAGAACACACAGAGCAGATTGTACCGGCGGTGGCTGCAACCTGTTCTAGCACCGGCCTGACAGAAGGAAAGATTTGTTCCGTCTGCGGGACAGTTTTGGTGAGACAGACTGTCGTAGCTTCCCCAAAGCATAAGCAGGGAACGCAGGCAACAACGGTCAGGGCAGAGGCTGTCCCCGCGCTGGGACACACCGAAGTGACCGACCAGCGGGTAGAGCCTACCTGCACCAAGACCGGCCTGACGGAAGGAACGCACTGCTCCGTCTGCGGTGAGGTGCTGACCGCGCAGAAGGAGATTCCCGCCAAGGGGCACAGCGAGGTCATCGACGAGGGAACGGAACCCACCTGCACCAAGCCCGGTCTGACCGAGGGCAAGCACTGCTCCGTCTGCAATGAAGTCCTGACTGCGCAGGAGGAAATTCCCGCGAAGGGTCACGACGTGGAAAAGGTCGAGGCCAAAGACGCGACCTGCACGGAAGACGGCAACAATGACTATTATGTGTGCCGTGTCTGCGGCGAGGCCTTCAAGGACGAAAAGTGCGAGCAGGCAACCACCGTGGAAGCGGAGACCCTGTCCGCGCTCGGCCATGAAATTACCAAAGTAGAAGCGGCGGAACCCACATGGGAAGCCGCCGGAAATATCGAGTATTACATCTGCTCCCGCTGCGAGAAGCTCTTTAAGGACGCGCTGGGCACGGAGGAGACCACGCTGGAAAAGGTCACTCTGCCTGCAATACCCTATGTGAGCGAGATCGACCTGGCCCGGGACGGCGAGCTGCTCCCGGACGCCATGGAAGTGGAGTGCGGGGCAGGCGACACCATGACCCTTGCGGCGATGGTCTGGCCTGTGGGGGCGGAGACGACGGTAAGATGGTCTTCCAGCACCCCGGCGGTCGCGCGGGTAGATCAGGATGGCGTCGTCACCCTGCTGACCTCCGGAACGACTGTCATCAAGGCCGCCGCCACGGACGGCAGTAAAGTGACCGCACAGGTGACCTTGAATGTAATTGTCCGGGATTACGCGCCCCGGCTGGGGGCTTCCACGCTGACCCTGAATTCCGTCTCCTGCGCGGGCGTGAGCGTTGATCTGGTGGAAAGCTACGGCAACCAGATCCTGAGCGTCAGTGTGGATGATGAGCGGTTCGACGTGGAGTATGCGGACAGTCTGCTGACCCTGACCTCCAGAGAAGCCGTCGCCAGAGGCACCTACCGGATGACGCTGGAAGCCGTCTGCGACGATGGCCGCACCTATTCTTATCCCATCACGGTGAGAGTCATCCAGACGCTGCCCAGACTGACCGTAAGGCAGAGTCAGCGGCTCAACCTGTTCTACCGTGACAGTCAGGCTACCCTGACCATCACCGGCGGGGAGGTCGAAAGCGCGGAGCTCACCGGAAACAGCGATTTCGTGCTGGAGAATGAGGACGGCGAGTGGGTCATCCGCTACGCTGACCCGGAGAACGCTCCTGCCAAGCCCAGCACCAGAGCGACCCTGAGCGTCTCCTTCGCGGGCTATAACATCCCGGTGACCAAGGCGCTGACCATCGGCACCGTAAACACCGCGCCGAAGCTTAAGCGGAACCCCACTTCCAGCACGCTGAATACCGCACTGAATTCGGACTGGTCCGTGGAGACGGTCCTGTCGGGCGCGGACGGCGAGAGCCTTTACGCCTATACAGACACCCCTGGCGTGGATGTGGCGCTGAGCGGAAACGTCCTGACCCTGACGCTGACCGAGGCGAAGAACGTGTCGGCCAATGTCTATGTGCAGGACGACAACTGGACGAAGCCCGTCAAGCTCACCCACAGAGTTACCGTCACCAACAGGCTGCCCACCCTCAGAGCGGCGGCCGGCACGCTGAAGCTGAACAGCTGGTTCCCCTCCGAGACGGCTTCCACCGGCATGATCCTCTCCCAGGGCAACGTCTCCCTGACCGATGTGGAGCTGACTCCCGCGGCAAGGGAAGGCACTGCCGCCCGGGCGGAGTCCGACAAGCTGAATGTGTACTATGACGCGGATTCCGGAGAAATCGTTGCGGAAATCGCGGATCCCGGCATCAAAAACGGGACTTATTCCTTCGCCTGCACCGGCATTCTGGAAAGTGGCACGGAAATCTCCGGAGGCACGGTGCGTGTCACCGTATCCAACACGCTGCCCAGAGCAAGGCTGTCCGTCGCCATGGTGCGGCTGAACCGGCAGTTGGCAGGGGAGGAGAGTATTGCCGTGAAGGTGACCCTGACCGGCGGCGATGGGTATGCCATTGAGGGCTTCGAGGAACTGCCAGACTGTCTGGACTACGCCGACGGCATCCTGACGGCGACCATCCCCAACGCAGACTTTACCGGCGGCAGCTATGTGCTGAACGCCATCGTCAGCCGGAACGGAGAAACGGCAACGCTGCCCGCAGGGGTAATCCTGAGGGTGCAGGTTTACGACAGAGCGCCCTCCTTCCGGCTGACTGCCAAGGGAAAGCTGGATGTGCTGAACCCGGCAAGTGAGATCGTCTATACGCCCAGGCTGACCAACGCGCAGGGCACCGTTACGGATATCCGGCTGAAAGGTGCGGACGCGGAGCTGTTCGCGGCTGAGGTGGTTGACGGCGTTGTGCACCTGACCATGGCAAAGGGCTGCACGTATTCCACCAGAACGACCTACAAGGTGACCCCGGTTCTGACCTTCTGCGGTCAGGAGGTCACAGGCAGCACCCTGAGCATCCGGGTTACGCAGAGCACGGTGAAATTGGCGAAGCTCTCGAACCGGACGGTGTATCAGTCCCAGACCGCGCCGCTGGTGCAGGTGCTGAGCATCACCAGCCCGGCGACGGCAGAATTCGGAGAGATCACCCTGAATTCCAGAAGCACCGCCGCTCTCCGGAACGCGATGGAAGCTGCCGGAGGGATAGAAGTCAGCGGGGGAGTTGTCAGATTCCCGGCGAAGGCGTTCGCTTCCCTGAAGCCCGGCAGGTACACGGTGATTCTGGACGTTACTCCGGAAAATGCCGCCGCAGACGCAAAACCCATTCAGGCCAGATTCACGCTGACCGTTCAAAAATAACGAAAACCTCCCGGGGCAGTTTTGAAACTGCCCCGGGAGAGATTTTTGCCCCCCAAAAAACACCAGCACGATACATCTGCCTGCTTTCCCTTGACGGATGCACCGTGCCGGTGGCTTTGATTCATACTAATACTAAAGCCTAATTAAACGCTTTAATACTATTTCCTGATTAAAATCTTTGATTTTAATCAGGAAATAGTATCAGGCACTTCCAGTGTTCCCGATTTGTGCCATGCAGCTCCATCGCACCATAGGCATACCGGTATTCCCGAATATGGTGACATGGAACGCATGGTCGGATGCCTTTTTCGCACCAGCAGTACTTGGGATGGTTGATGCGGCCGAAGCCTGCCTCATCCTGGAACATAAGGCGCACTTTTCCACAGCCCCTGTGGAGATTTTAGTATCAACGCCTTTTGTGTCCATGAATAGGATTCAGAAAATACCCAAAATGGTTTTTTGCAATTTCCCCTGATTGCCTTTACTTTTCTCCCTTTTTACAGTATAATTAAGACAACACCGCACAAATGCGTCTGCGGGTCACAGCGAGTCTTTTGCACCAGCTCCGCAGTTACAAAGCTGGGAAATACATACAGTATTCCTCCGGCTTTGTAACTTTGATCTGGCACAAAATCTTCTGCTATGCCTCCTTGCCGATTTATGCGGTGTTGCCCTAATTGCTTGATCAAACTTAACCACCGGCTGTGCCGGCGGCAAAAATTAGCATCCGGCGAGGAGTAAAGCAGGCAAGAAAAAATTCGTTAATGGGCAGGCTTTTCCACTTCCGCCGCAAAGACCATATGGAATGACTTTGGAGGTACTCATGAAAGAATTCGTCCGTGTCCTGAAATTCACCTTTTTCTCCATCAGCGCCGGTCTCATCGAAATGGGAAGCTTCGCCCTGCTGAATGAATTTACCCATTTCCCATACTGGCCCTGCTACCTGATTGCCCTGTGCCTGAGCGTACTCTGGAACTTTACCCTGAACCGGAAATTTACCTTCCAATCCGCCGCCAACGTGCCCGTAGCCATGGCAAAGGTTGCCGCCTATTATGCGGTCTTCACGCCTCTGTCCACCCTTCTGGGCAATTATCTGGCCGGCAGTCTGGCGTGGAACGAATACCTGGTAACAATTGTGAATATGCTGCTGAATTTCTCCACGGAGTTTCTCTATCAGCGGTTTTTCGTCTTCGGCAAGTCCCTGGACAGTGCAAAGCAGGCGTAAATGCAAAAGCGAAAAAGCAATGTCACGCAGACTGATACTATTTCCTGATTAAAATCTTTGATTTTAATCAGGAAGGCATCGCCAAATGGCGCTGCCGGTTTTGTGATTTATAAGGAAAGAAATCACAAAACAAGTCTCATATGAACTTCATGCCCTTCGGGCAATTAAAATCTTTAAAAAAGATTTTAATTGAAGTTCAGTATGAACAATCCAGCAAAAAGCAGGACACAAAAGTGTGTCCTGCTTTGTTCGTTCAATTCATCGTCCCCTCGGAGCGGGCGAACAAGTCGCCGATCCGCTCTCTGAGGGCGTTTGCTTCCGGGGTGTCCGACGCGCCGTAGGCATCAATCCAATCCGCCGACGCCTGCTGGGCGTCCTTCATGGCGGCAAGGTCGCAGCCCAGGTCCGCCACTCGGAATGCGGGCAGGCCGGACTGACGGGAGCCGAAGAAATCTCCGGGACCGCGCAGACGCAGGTCTTCCTCAGCAATCTTGAAGCCATCGGTGGTTTTACACAGGGCTTTCAGGCGCTGGAGCGTCTCCGGGTTGCGGTTGTGGGTGGTGAGGATGCAATAGCTTTTTGCCTTGCCCCGGCCTACCCGGCCGCGGAGCTGGTGCAGCTGGCTCAGACCGAACCGGTCGGCGTCCTCAATGACCATCAGCGTGGCGTTGGGAACGTCCACGCCCACCTCGATGACCGTGGTCGCCACCATCACGTCCGCCTCTCCCCGGGCGAAGGACGCCATGGCGGCTTCCTTCTCCGCGCCCTTCATCTGCCCGTGGAGCAGGGCGATGCGCAGGTCGGGGAAAACCGTCTGCTGCAAGGTCTCCGCCCAGACGGAGGCGGCCTTGATGCCTAGCTCCTCGTTTTCTTCCACCGCCGGGCAGACCACGAAGCACTGATGTCCCTCCGCCACCTGCTTCCGGATAAAGGCGTTGATCCGGGGACGGTAGCTCTCCCCCACCAGAAAGGTGTCCACCGGCTCCCGTCCCGGGGGCAGCTCGTCCAGAATGGATACATCCAGATCGCCGTAGAGGATCAGCGCCAGCGTCCGGGGGATAGGCGTCGCCGACATCACCAGCAGGTGGGGGTCCTCCCCCTTGGCGGAAAGGCGGCTGCGCTGCCCCACGCCGAAGCGGTGCTGTTCGTCGGTGATGACCAGCCCAAGATGTTCAAAACGGGTGGACTCCGACAGCAGCGCGTGGGTGCCGATCACCACTTGAACTTCCCCGGCGGCGATGCGCTCCCGCACGTCCTTTTTCTGCTTTCCCGTCATGGAGCCGGTGAGCAGCGCCACGGATACCCCCAGAGGGACGAACAGGGCGCTCAGAGAGGCGAAATGCTGCTCAGCAAGGATCTCCGTCGGCGCCATCAAAGCGGTCTGAGCGCCATTTCTCGCGGCGTAGTAGGCGGCGGCCGCCGCCACCATGGTCTTGCCGCTGCCCACGTCTCCCTGTACCAGCCGGTTCATGGGAATGCCCCGACGGAAATCCGCCAGAATTTCCCCCACCGCCCGGCTCTGGGCACCGGTGAGGGTAAAGGGCAGGCTGTCATAAAAGGGCGCCATGTCGAAATCCGTGTAGGGTTCCGTCTTTTTTTCCTTCCGGGCAGCGCGCATCAGGGACAGCCCGGCGGAGAATACGAAGAATTCCTCGAAGATCATCCGCTTTTTCGCCAGCTCCGCCTCCGCCATGGAATTCGGCTCGTGGATGGCAAAATATGCCCGCTCGGCAGGCAGAATGCCGTATTTCTCCCGCACCTCGGCGGGCAGTATCTCCTCCGGCAGGTCGCACACCGCCAGCGCCTGCTGCACCAGCCGGAGCAGCGCCGCGTTGGTCAGTCCCGCGGTCAGGGGATAAATGGGCAGAATGCGCCGGGTGGTCACGGGCTGGGACTCCGGCGCCTCGAACACGGGGTTCGTCATGCTGTAGCCGATGAAATCCCCGCTCACCGCGCCGTAGAAAATGTACTCCCGGCCATATTCCAGCTGCTGGGCGGCGAAGCGGCTGTTGAAAAATGTCACGTTCAGCCGCCCGGTGGTATCCGCCACCTGCACCTTGGTCAGGTCCAGCCCCTTGCGGATGTGGCTGGTGCGGGGAGTGTTCATCACCATGGCGCGAAAACAGGCGGGGACATCCGGCTCCAGCTTTTCGATGGGAACCAGCTTCGTCCGGTCCTCGTACCCTCTGGGGAAATGGCAGATGAGATCCCGGAGGGTGAAAATATTCAGCTGGGCAAGCTGCTTTGCCCGCACCTCCCCCACGCCCTTGAGCATTGTGATGGGGTCAGACAGTTTTGCCATGGTTACACCTCCCGGGAAAATCTATACATTACGGGCGGTTCTGAACAGATCGGCGATTTGTTCAGAGTTTCCCCTTACAAAATGAAAAAACTCCCTCCAAGCACTGCTCGGAAGGAGATATTTTCAGAGAAATCAGGCCAGCTTGTTCAGCTTCAGAGTCATGCTGCTCTTCTTCCGGGCAGCGTTGTTCTTGTGCAGGAGACCCTTGTTGACAGCCTGATCGACGGCCTTGACGGCGGTCTTGTAAGCAGCGTCGGCGGCAGCCTTGTCACCGGACACCAGGGCGGCGTCGAACTTCTTCAGGTTGGTCTTCAGCTCGGACTTGTCAGCCTTGTTCTTCTCGTAAGCGATCTTGGAAGAAATGACATCCTTCTTAGAGGACTTGATATTGGGCATGGATTCCACCTCCTTCTGTTCGTTTTCCATACAGATACGCATTATAACGCCTTGACGCGATAAAATCAACCCTTTTTTCAAAATTTTTTGCCGTTCCGGGCGTAAGAAGCTTCTCCCCGGCCATCCCGCCCCGGTGGGCGGACGCCGGGGCCTGCGCGGAGAATTGTCAAGCCCTAATTTTTGCACAAAAAAATGTTCATGGTAAAATCCACGACCCGCGGAAAAGTGGGAAATCCGTCGAAGCGTGTCGGATCTTTTTATGTGAACCAAAACTGCATATCCACAGCATGCCCCGCCTGTGGAAAACCCCTGTGGAAAAACCTGTGGAGATTGTGGAAAACTCTGAGTTATCAACAGGATTTTTTGCTCTTTTCTTTTTTTGCTTTTCTTGTGGAAAAGTCTGCATATATCCATGCATATTCTGTTCTCCGCCCAAAAACGGGACGTGTTACGTCACCGTCGGAAGGAAGCCGTTACCGGAAAAACATCGGGGAAAAGTTGTCTTCCTGTAAAAAAATGCTGTCGAAGACCATTGGCGCTTTCTCTCAACTGTGAAAAATTTGTGAAAAACCGCCAAAGAATGATTTGGCGCTTCCGGGGAATACTGGAGAGGAACGGGAATGGAAGCTCCATTTCCCAGTATCACCACACAGGAGGCTGCCATGCAGGGAAAAGTAGAGATATGCGGCGTCAACACATCGAGACTTCACGTTTTATCTCAGGTGGAAATGGACGCCCTGCTCCGCCGGGCGCAGGCGGGCGACGAAGACGCCCGGGAAAAACTCATTGAAGGAAATCTGCGGCTGGTTCTCAGTGTCATACAGCGGTTTGACAAGCGGGGCGAAAACCCAGACGATCTGTTTCAGGTAGGGTGCATCGGCCTTATCAAGGCCATCTCCAATTTTGACCCGGACAAGCAGGTGCGCTTTTCCACCTACGGCGTGCCCATGATCGCGGGAGAGGTGCGGCGGTATCTGCGGGACAACAGTGTCATCCGGGTCTCCCGTTCCATCCGGGATGTGGCCTACCGGGTGCTTCAGTGTAAGGAAGCCCTGATCACCCGCCTGGGGCGAGAGCCGACGCTGGAGGAAATTTCCAAGGAGCTGGAAATCCCTCTGGAGGAGGTCAGCCGGGCGCTGGACGCAGTGTGCGCCCCTGCGAGTCTGTATGACCCGGTCTATTCCGACGGCGGCGACCCGCTGACGGTGATGGATCAGGTGCGGGACACCAAAAACACCGAGGACGGCTGGATGGAGCATATCACCCTGCAAAACGCCTTCCGCGCCCTGAACGACCGGGAAAAGCAGATTCTCTCTCTGCGGTTTTACGACGGGAAGACCCAGATGGAGGTGGCCTCCGCCCTGGGCATTTCCCAGGCGCAGGTTTCCCGGCTGGAAAAGGGAGCCATTGGCGCCATGCGAAAATCCGTCAGCGTTTCGTAGAACAGTCATACTCCTTCTTTCTGGTGCATAGGCTTTTCCAGAGGAGGGTGGGATTATGTCAATGCGATTCACCCAGCTGCAATGCAAGGAAGTCATCTGCGTCAGCGACGGGCGACGGCTGGGGTTTGTGACGGATGTGCAGGTGGAGATCCCCAGCGGGAACGTCTGCGCCATCGTCGTCCCATGCCCCGCGCGGTTTCCGGGGGGCTTCGGGCGGCGGGACGATTTTATCATTCCATGGAACTGCATCAAGCGCATCGGCCCGGACATCGTGCTGGTGGAGGCGAAGCCCGACGACTGCCGGGTGCCGAGAGGAAAGCCGGGGCTGCCAAGATAGCGCAGCCCCGGCGCAATTCTTTTCCCCGCGCCGGAATTTTTTTGCGTTTTTTGGGAAATAATGCTTGCAATTACGCGTTCCATCCTATATAATGACTCAGCATGGGCTTTGACCCGTGACATTTCAAAACCACACACCCGGGGATCGGCCGCCCCCGTGTCCGAAAGGGCGGGCTGCCGGGATGATCGGGGTGGAGGAAAAACAAAAGGAGAAATTGTAAAATGGCTGTCGTATCTATGAAGCAACTGCTGGAGGCCGGTGTACACTTCGGTCACCAGACCCGCCGCTGGAACCCCAAAATGGCGCCCTACATCTACACCGAGCGCAACGGGATCTACATCATCGACCTGCAGAAGACCGTAAAGAAGCTGGAAGAGGCTTACGCCTTCGTCCGTGACCTGTCCGCCAACGGCGGCAACGTGCTGTTCGTCGGCACCAAGAAGCAGGCGCAGGATGCCATCAAGGAAGAGGCCACCCGCTGCGGCGGTTACTACGTCAACGCCCGCTGGCTGGGCGGTATGCTGACCAACTTCCGCACCATGCGTACCCGTATCGACCGTCTGGCTCAGCTGCGCAAGATGGAAGAGGACGGCACCTTCGCCATGCTGCCCAAGAAGGAAGTCATCAAGCATCAGGCCGAGATCGAGAAGCTGGAGAAGTATCTGGGCGGCGTGAAGGAAATGAAGAAGCTGCCCGCCGCGCTGTTCATTGTTGACCCCCGCAAGGAGCGCAACGCCATCGCCGAGGCCCGCAAGCTGAACATCCCCATCGTGGCCATCGTGGACACCAACTGCGATCCCGATGAGATCGATTACGTCATTCCCGGCAACGATGACGCCATCCGCGCCATCCGTCTGATCGCCTCCGCCATGGCGAGCGCCGCCATCGAGGGCCGTCAGGGTGAGGACGCCGCCGAGGCTCCTGCCGAAGCGCCCGCCGAGACCGCCGCTGAATAAATAAGCACTTAGGAGGATACGAAAATGGCTTTTACCGCACTGGACGTTAAGAAGCTCCGTGAAATGACCAACGTCGGCATGATGGACTGCAAGAAGGCTCTTCAGGCCACCGACGGTGATATGGACGCCGCCGTGGACTGGCTGCGTGAGAAGGGCCTTGCCAAGGCCGCCAAGAAGGCCGACCGCGTCGCCGCCGAGGGCGTTGCCTATGCTGCCGTCGTAAACGGCATCGGCGTCGTCATCGAGGTCAACTCCGAGACCGACTTTGCCGCCAAGACCGACGCTTTTATGGATCTGGTAAAGAATCTGGCTGCCGTCGTCGCCACCGAGAACCCCGCTGATGTGGACGCTCTCAAGGCCTGCAAATATCCGGGCTCCAACCTGACCGTCACCGAGATCATGCAGGAGAAGGTCATGTCCATCGGCGAGAACATGCAGATCCGCCGCTTCGCCCGTTTTGCCGACAACACCTCCGTTGCCTACGTTCACGCGGGCGGCACCCACGGCGTTCTGGTGAATCTGGCCGTGGAGGGCGGCATTGACGCCACCGAGATCGGCAAGAACGTCGCCATGCAGATCGCTGCTATGAGCCCCAAGTACTGGGACAAGTCTCAGGTGCCGCAGGCCGACGTGGACAAGGAGCTGGCCGTGCAGGTCGCTCTGATGGACAACGACCCCAAGATGGCTTCCAAGCCCGCCGCCGTGAAGGAAAAGATCGCTGCCGGCAAGATGGCCGCTTTCTACAAGGAGAGCTGCCTGCTGCAGCAGGAATTCGTCCGCTCCGACCTCTATAAGGGCGATGTGGCCGGCTACATTGCCGACGCCGCCAAGAAGCTGGGCGGCAAGGTCACCTTCGTTGACGCCGTTCACTACATCAAGGGTGAGGGCATCGAGAAGAAGGCTGACGACTTCGCCGCTGAAGTCGCCGCACAGATCGCCGGTGCTCAGAAGTAATTCCAATTAGCAACAAAACCTCCCTGACCAAACGGTCAGGGAGGTTTTCTGCGTCTATTTCACCAAAGGCTCCGCAATCAGGAAATAGTATCAAAAGTAGTCGGCAATCATCAGGGGCTTGCGGAAGAACACCTGATTCAGGCAGGGATTCTCCCGTTTGACTTCCAGTCCCGGAAGTGCCCCACGGGCTTCCGCAAAGTCCCAGACGCCCGCGATCAGCGCCGAGAAGGTGGGGACGGTCATCACTACGTCGGCCGCTCCGCCCCGCGTTACGCTCTCCGCTCTGCCGTCTGCGAATGTGACGGCAAAGCTGTCGTTGTTTTCCGGGATCTGGCTGTCCTGGACTGCCACACAGACGGTGCCGCTGCCGATGTACCGCGCCTTTTCCAGTACGGACTTCACATTCACGGCGCGAACCATGCCCGCGCTCTGCACGCTCCAGCTGACCGCACCCAGCGACCACTCCGGCATAAAATACTGCATGGCCGGGTTGGCGGGCGTGGAGAATTTCACGAACCGGTGGTCGGAGGACAGACTCTTATATAGCCGCATCAGCTCATCGAAGCCGCCCTTGTCCGCGAAGCAGAACCGGCTGCAAACCAGATTCCGCCCGTCCGGCTCGTTGGCAAGCCGGAACGTCGTGTAGGCGTTGGGCTTCCCGGCGGCGTCGAAGCAGACGTAGGTGAAGTCCTGCTTCACCGCGGGGTCACACTTCCGCGTCCAGCCGTAGTCCTCATCGCCGTGCAGTACCATCATATTATAGTGGGACTCCCAGATGGCGTCCAGCGCGCGGATCTCGGCGGTCATGGGGCAGCCTTTTTCCGCAAGGCGGAAGCTGCCGCCCTCCTTCGGCGGGTTCAGCAGGGACAGGTCCACCGCCCAGCCGTATTTCTGCACGCAGTTTTCGTAGCCGAATTTCCGGTAGTAGGCGGTGGAGAAGGGGTAAAGATAGGAAAAATCATACCCGGAACCGTACATATCCGGCAGGGCTCTTTGAAAACACGCCCGGATACCGCCCCGGCGGCGGTACTGGGGCAGGGTCGCGACGCCCCCGATGCCTCCCATTTTGCAGGGGCTGCCGTCAAACTGCACGGTGAAATCGGAGACGGTGAAGGTACTCATCATTTCCCCGTCCTCGTCGAAGGCCGCCCAGTGGGTGGCGTCGTCCTTCTCCGGGTCGGCGGGACAGTTGGTGTAGGGCATTTCAAAGCAGATGGCGAACAGCTCGTTGACTCTCCGGGCTTCCTCCAAAGCGGTTTTCCGCACGATCATTTTTCTTCCTCATCAGGCTCCATGTAGGGAGCAAATACTTTTTTCAGCAGGCGGGTGTTGATGTAAGCCGCGGCGGCAAAATAGACGACTACCCAGATAAAGCCCACCTGTAAAAACATATACAGGTTCGTCAGCAGCAGCGCCCACGGAAACACATTGATCACCACGATCAGTGCCGTCCGAGGCAGATACGCCACGCTGAAAATCAGCGCGTTTTTGATCACGGATTTGCTGTCGTTCCGGAACTGGCTTATCAGCGGGAAGGCATAGCTCACCATCATCAGCACGACCACCAGGAACAGCACGAAGGGGAAAAACAGATAGTGCATCCAGCCGCCCATGCTGAGGAACAGGATGATGTTGACGCAGGAGGCCGCGCCGAACAGCAGCAGGAACAGCCAGATCAGCGTCGCCTGCCGGAACTCGTCCCGGAACGCCCGGAAGTAGCCCTTCACCAGGCTGCCCTCCCGGTCGGTGCCCAGGCGGAAGCACACGGTGTACATCGCCGTGCCGGCCGCGCCGATGGTGACGACCGGCAGGCACGCCACGAGATAGATCACATTCAGAATGATGAGGTCGGCGACCCGGCTCATGACCTGCATGAATTTGGAATCCAGAGAAAAGAAACCACCCATAGAATATACTCCTTCTTTGTTTGCCATCAGTATAGCAAAGTCCACGGATAATTGCAAGGGAGACGGGCAAATCCCGGTGGAAGGGCGGCGGCCACGCCTTAAATAGGCGGTCGAAAAACAGCGAACGGAGGCAGCCCCTTGGCTCCCCCTTTGGGGGAGCTGTCACCGAAGGTGACTGAGAGGGTACTGCACCCTGGTATACCCTCTCCGTCCTCGCTTCGCTCGTCCACCTCTCCCAAAGGGAGAGGCAAGGGGTGCCGTTCATTATCCCGCCGTTCCTGTTAACTGTCTGATACTATTTCCTGATTAAAATCTTTGATTTTAATCAGGAAGGCATCGCCTGAAGGCGCTGCCTGTTTTGTGATTTATAAGGAAAGAAATCACAAAACAAGTCTCATATGAACTCCTTGCCCTTCGGGCAATTAAAATCTTTTCTAAAGATTTTAATTGGAGTTCAGTATGATTCGCCCCGCCCACTCCGCGGGGCGTTTTTGCGGGTTTTCGTGAATTTGACCGTATCCGCAGAGGGAAACGGCGCGGAAACGGTCAAACTTCCGAAAATTCACAGCGCTGGATTTTTATTCAAATCGGCCGTTGACAAATCCAGATCGCGGCGGTATAATCCTGTATACTTACTCACGAAATACGTTGAATATTCATTTGGAGGCTGTATATATGAATAACCATGACAACATCAAGAAAATTGTCCTTGCATATTCCGGCGGTCTGGATACATCCATCATCATCCCGTGGCTGAAGGAAAACTACAACAACCCCGAGGTCATCGCCGTGGCCGGCAACGTCGGTCAGGCCGACGAACTGGAGGGACTGGAGGCCAAGGCCATCGCCACCGGCGCCAGCAAGCTGATCGTCGCCGATCTGGTGGACGAGATGGTGGACGAGGTCATCATCCCCGCCCTGAAAATGGACGCCAAGTATGAGACTTACCTGCTGGGCACCGCCTTTGCCCGTCCCGTCATCGGCAAGAAGCTGGCTCAGATTGCGCTGGCCGAGGGAGCGGACGCCATCTGCCACGGCGCGACCGGCAAGGGCAACGATCAGGTTCGGTTTGAGCTGGCCATCAAGCGGTTCGCCCCGGACATGAAGATCATCGCCCCCTGGCGGGAGTGGAACATCAAGTCCCGGGACGAGGAGATCGACTTCGCCGAAGCCCATCACGTCCCCCTGAAGATCAGCCGGGAGACCAACTACTCCAAGGACAAGAACCTGTGGCACCTGAGCCACGAGGGGCTTGACCTGGAAGACCCCGCCAACGAGCCGAACTACGAAAAGCCCGGCTTCCTGGAAATGGGCGTCTCCCCCCTGCAGGCCCCCGACGTTCCCACCTATGTGACCATCGACTTTGAAGCGGGCGCGCCCGTGGCCGTGGACGGCGAGAAGATGAAGGCGTCCAAGATCATCGAAAAGCTCAACGCTTTGGGCGGCGCCAACGGCATCGGCATCATCGACATCGTGGAGAACCGGCTGGTGGGCATGAAGGATCGGGGCGTATACGAGACTCCCGGCGGCACCATCCTGTATTTCGCCCACGAGCAGCTGGAAATGCTCACCGTGGACAAGGACACCCTCCACGTCAAACAGAAGCTGGCCGTGGACTACGCCGACCTCATTTACAACGGCAAGTGGTACTCCCCCCTCCAGGAGGCGCTGACCGCCTTTGCCAACGAGAGCAATAAGTACGTCACCGGCTCCGTGAAGCTGAAGCTGTACAAGGGCAACATCATCCCCGCCGGCACCACCTCCCCCTACTCTCTGTACTCCGAGAATCTGGTGACCTTCGGCGAAAGCGACTACGACCAGAACCAGGCCGCCGGCTTCATCAACCTGTGGGGTCTGCCCACCAAGGTGCAGGCGCTGCGGGAGCAGGGAAAGCTGTAAAAACTATCCGAGGGCATATTTATGAGCAAACTATGGGCCGGACGGACGTCCGGCGAGGTCAGTAGCATCGCGGATGATTTCAATTCCTCCATCCGCTTTGACTGCAAACTTTATAAGCAGGACATCACCGGCTCCATGGCTCACGCCGCCATGCTGGGGGCGCAGGGTATTATCTCCCAGGCCGAGGCCGGGCAGCTCATTGACGGGCTGCAAGGGATTCTGAACGACCTGGAATCCGGGGCGCTGGAATTCGATTTCGGCTGCGAGGACATCCACATGTTCGTCGAGCAGGTGCTGACCCAGCGCTTAGGGGATGTGGGAAAGAAGCTCCACACCGCCCGCAGCCGGAACGATCAGGTGGCGCTGGATTTAAGAATGTATCTCAAAGACCAGATCGATGAGATTACCGCGCTGGTAAAGGATGTGCTTTCGGCGATCGTCGCCCAGGTGGAAGCCAACAAGGGCGTCATCATGCCCGGCTACACCCACTTGCAGCGGGCGCAGCCCATCCTGTTTTCCCATCACCTGATGGCCTATGCCATGATGCTCCTGCGGGATCTCGGCCGTCTGGGCGACTGCCGGAAGCGGATGAATGTCTGTCCCATCGGCTCCTGCGCCCTGGCGGGAACGACTTACCCCACCGACCGGCGCTTTGAGGCGCGGAAGCTGGGCTTTGACGATATCGCCCGCAACTCCATCGACGGCGTGTCCGATCGGGACTTCTGCGTGGAACTGATGAGCGCCATTTCCATACTCATGACGCACCTGAGCCGGTTTTCCGAGGAGATCATCCTCTGGGCAAGCTGGGAATTCAAGTTCATCGAGCTGTCCGACGCCTACACCACCGGCTCGTCCATCATGCCCCAGAAGAAGAACCCCGACATGGCGGAGCTTGTCCGGGGCAAGACCGGCCGGGTCTACGGCGACCTGATGGGGCTGCTCACCACCCTGAAAGGGCTGCCTCTGGCCTACAACAAGGATATGCAGGAGGACAAGGAAGCGGTTTTCGACGCCGTGGATACGGTGAAGATGTGCCTGAAGGTTTTCGCCCCCATGCTTTCCACCATGACCGTGAAGCCGGAGACCATGAAAAAGGCTGCGCAGGGCGGCTTCATCAACGCTACCGACCTTGCGGACTATCTGGTGAAAAAGGGGATGCCTTTCCGGAGTGCCTACAAAATTTCCGGTCAGATCGTGGCGCGGTGCATTGCGGACGGCTGCGTGCTGGAGACACTGCCGCTGGAAACCTACCGCTCTTACAGCGAATTGTTTGACAATGATCTTTACCATGATATCGACCTGACGGTGTGCGTGGAGAAGCGCATCTCCGAGGGCGGCACCTCCGCTTCCTCCGTGGATGCCCAGATTGCCTATGTAAAGCAGCAGCTCGGGGGAGGGAACGTATGAATCTGAAAGGCAGAAGCTTTCTCAAATTGCTGGACTTCACCCCGGCGGAGATCACTTACCTGTTAGGTTTGGCGGCGGAGCTGAAAGCCAAGAAAAAAGCGGGCATTCCCCACCGCATCCACGAGGGGAAGAACATCGCGCTGCTGTTTGAAAAGGATTCCACCCGTACCCGCTGCGCCTTTGAGGTGGCGGGGCATGACTTGGGCATGGGCGTGACCTATCTCGGCCCCACCGGCTCCCAGATGGGCAAAAAAGAATCCATCGCCGACACCGCCCGGGTGTTGGGCCGGATGTACGACGGCATCGAATACCGGGGCTACGCCCAGACTATCGTAGAGCAGCTTGCCAAGTTTTCCGGCGTGCCGGTCTGGAACGGCCTGACCAACGAGTTTCATCCCACCCAGATACTTGCGGATTTCCTCACCATTCAGGAGCATTTCGGCGGGTTAAAGGGCAAGAGGCTGGTGTATATGGGCGACGCCCGGTACAACATGGGGGATTCCCTGATGGTGGGCTGCGCCAAGATGGGGATGCACTTCGTGGCCTGCGCCCCGGAGAAGTATTTCCCCGATCCCGCGCTGATCGAACAGTGTCAGGCCGTTGCCGCCGAAACAGGCGCGGTGCTGGAATTTATCAGCGACCCAGACAAAGCCGTCCCCGGTGCGGACGTGATCTACACCGACGTGTGGGTCTCCATGGGCGAGCCGGACAGCGTCTGGCAGGAGCGGATCGAAGACCTGACTCCCTATCGGGTGACAAAGGAGCTGATGGAAAAGACCGGAAGCCAGTGCCGGTTCCTCCACTGCCTCCCAGCCTTCCACGACCTGAACACCACCATTGGCCGTCAGATTTACGACAAGTTCGGCATCGATTGCATGGAGGTGACCGACGAGGTCTTCGAGGGGCCTCAGTCCATCGTCTTCGACGAGGCGGAAAACCGGATGCACACCATCAAGGCCGTCATGGCGGCGACTCTTTAATGACCTTCCCGGCGGCTTTTACAGCCGCCGGGATTTTCCGTCATTGACATTTCCATAAAAAACCGATAAACTGGAAATAATCTGAATTTGCGAGGGAAATGCCGTGAAAAAACGCATCTATTCCATTGACGTACTGAAGCTGGTATTCGCGTATATCATCGCCTTTTTCCATTTCGGCACCACCATTGCCCCCGGCCCGACGGTGGCGGTGCAGGTGTTTTTCATCATCTCCGGATTTTTTCTGGGAAAGAAATTCTACGCCCGCTCCTTTGCCGACGGAGGGAAGTCCTACAGCGCATGGGACTATACGCTGGATCATGTGACCTCCATTTATCCCCACTATCTGTTTTCTCTGGCGGCGTTCTTCCTGTACACATTGGCAAGGAGTCTGGTGCATCTGGCGATGTCTCCCAGCTGGGACAAGGTCAGCGCTATCGCTCTGGACTTTTACAACCAGATCCCCGACCTTCTGCTCCTGCAAAGCGCTTACCGCTTCCACGAAAGTCTCAACTATCCCCTGTGGCAGCTGTCCGCGCTGGTGATCGCGGGGTTCTTCGTCTACGGCCTTCTGTGCCGCAATGAGCGGGTCAGCCGCACGCTGCTATTCCCCGCCGCCATTCTGATGATCCAGTCCCTGCTGTATTCCGGGGTGGATCTGTGGGAAAACTACGGCTTTTTCTATCTGCCCCTTCTGCGGGCGTTTTCGCCATTGTGCATCGGCGTGCTGACGTTTTATTTCACCACCACGCCCTATTATGAGCGGCTGAAAGCGAAAAAGGTGCTTTTCAATCTCGCGGTCATTTTGTCAGCGGTGACCATTTTCGCCTACGCCGACCTTGCCAATATCTTCCTGATTACTACGCCCATTCTGATCCTGGGCTGCTATGACGGTGCATCCTGGGTCAACGCGGTGCTGAACCGGCGGATTTTCCGGAATTTCGGCAAATTCTCCTATGCCGTCTACTTAAATCACGCCCTCGTCGCCCGGTTCGTGCAGGCACGGCTGATTCCGGGTGCGCAGGCACGGGGTATCGGGCTGACCCAATGGCAGAGTGGCGGAATCTTCTTCGTTCTGCTGACCGCCTATTCCGTACTGACGCTGTTTCTGGTGGAGACATGGAAGAATAAGCGCCGGAACAAGGCCGCTGTGCAGTAAAAACAAATTGGCAGGAAACGCAGAATGCGTTTCCTGCCGCTTTTGGTTTTGAAGAAAAGAACGCGGGGAGAAAAATATGCCGCAGCAATTATGCCTTGACATCCTGCTTGGCAAGAACCGCATCGGCAGTCAGGAGAAATATCGCTAGAAAAATAATGCAGCTCAGGAAAAAGCCGGGGAGCTGACCGGTCATGACATCCTCCGTGCGGTTGGAATTCATGCCCATGAGCATGAGAGAATACGGCCAGAAAAGTCCGGCGTTTGACGTGGTGGCCATCAGGCCCAGAATGCTTCCGCCCAGCGCCATCAGCACCGGCAGGGCGAAGTTCCGGATGACCATGGACAGCAAAAGCTGTATGGCAATGATGGGCAGGCCGCCGACTGCGCCCCGGAGAAGCCAGAGCAGAATTTCCGGAGGCGGGAAGCCTGTTAATCCCGCGCCCAGCTTTCCACCGATGAGGAACAGTACGAGAAGCCATATTTGGGTCAAAAGCGCCATTTTTGCCACGACGCAGAATTTTGCGGCGTACAGAGCGAAGGGGCGCACCGGGGCGGTCATGATGAGATTCCAGTTGTGTCCCCGATGCTCCAGCCGCCACAGATAGGCCGCGTATACACCGATCAGGGGGGCAAAGAAAAACAGGGCGTAAAAAAGCGTATACTGCGTCCACAGGTCGTACCACCCGTGGGTGAGGATGCCCTGATTCATCCTGTAATTAAAAGTCCCGTAGATCGCGGAAATGGCGGGAACCGCCAGAAACAGCAGCCAGATCGGGCTGCGGCGGAGCTTGCGGTTTTCCGCGCGGATACAGCGCATCAGCATTGTTATACCTCCTTGCGTTTCAGGACGTTCCATGTCATCACGGCGAACAGAACACAAAGCGCCATCGTGACGCCCAGCAGCCAGACGGGATAGGGCGCGGTGTAGTAGCGGACGATTCTGGTTTCCGGGTCCCAGTCCATGCGGGCGGTGCTTAAGGGAATGTAATACCCCCATGGCATGAAAAAGCTGACCATGGGCGGCATGAAGGAGGCAAACAGCCCGGAAAGACTCCCCACCATTCCTCCGGCCAGTGTCGGCACCTGATTGTCAAAGCGGACGCTGAGAAACAGCCAGAGGAAGAACAGCATGGCGTTTACCGTGAAGGTCGCGGCGGCAAGCCACCAGAATTGACCACAGTCAAGGGCATCCGTATAGCCTGCCCATTTTCCCAGTGCCAGAATGCCCGCGCTTTCCGCGGCCACCATCAGAAAAATTTGCAGCAGGGCAGCGGCGGCTTTCCCGAAGAACAGGGACGCCCGGCTTTGCAGGGTCAGCAGGATGCGGCAGCATTTTTCCTTGCTTTCCAAGTCCCACAGGCGGCTGGCAAGCACCGCCGTGCCGAGGGGCATGATGACCGTATTGATGATCGGGATGGCGTAAAGCAGGCCGCTGTAGCCTTGGGAGACGTCTTCGCTTTTGCCGCCGGTCTGGGTTGCCCACAGGAGGGCGGCCAGAGAAATGCCCACGGCCACCAGCGCGTTGTGCCGGTGCCGGGATTTTTTCAGTTCCGCACAGATGGCTATCATTTCACGTCCACCCCCGTCAGGCTCAGGAAAATTTCCTCCAGCGTTTTGGTTGCCCGGTTCAGCTCCACCACACCGGCCTGTGCCGCCGCCAGACGGCCTACCAGCTCCGCGAGCCGCGCTTCGTCCATGGCAGGGAGGTGGAAGACGCCCCGTTCCAGCCGTGCCGAATTTCCCAGAATTGGCGCGGCCTTTTCCGGGTGGAGCACCCGCAGGGAGATGTCGCCCTGACTGTGCTTCCGCAGATCGTCCAGCTCCCCCTGAAACAGAAGCCTGCCGTGGTTGATGATGCCCACCTGATCGACCATCTGCTCCATTTCCCCAAGCAGGTGGCTGGAGATCAGGACCGTCGCGCCGCACCGGTTGGGCATATCCTTTATGAGATTGCGCATCTGCTGGATGCCGGAGGGGTCGAGACCGTTGGTAGGTTCGTCCAGAATCAGCAGCTTGGGATTTCCCAGCAGCGCCTGTGCGATTCCGAGACGCTGGCGCATACCCAGAGAATACTGTTGCACCTTCCGGCGGCGGCTGTCGGTCAGCTCCACGATCTCCAGAACCCGGTCGATATTCCGCTCCGGGACGTTTTTCAGCTCTGCCAGAATTTGCAGGTTTTCCTCCCCAGTCAGATGGCCGTAGCAGGCGGGAGACTCGATGAGCGAGCCGGTCTGCCGCAGCAGCGACAGCCGGTTCTGCTGCGTCATGGACTTTCCCAGAAGGCGGATGCTTCCGCTGTTAGGCTTCACCAGCCCCAGCAGCATTTTCATGGTGGTGGATTTTCCCGCGCCGTTTGGGCCGATGAAGCCGTAGACGCTGCCCTCCGGAACGGACAGGGAAAGACCGTCCACCGCGGGCGTTTTCCCATAATATTTGGTGAGATGTTCAGTTTCAATGATTTGCATAGCCTTGCTCCTTTTCGGTTGGTGCGGACAGCATACACCCCCGAGCTTATGGCCTCCTTGCGCTGGGCTTAAATTTACCTTAATTTGTGGGCATTACACTGGAAAATGGCCGTGCCCGCCGATATAATGGGCAAAAAAGGGGGCGGGGCTATGCAGACGATACAGGACGCAAAGATCCTTGTTGTGGACGATAACCGGGAGCTTCGGAGTTTAATTAAGGAAGAACTGACGGGGGCGGGCTATCGCGCGGTACGCATGGCGGACAGCGCTGCGGCCGCGAGACAGGCGATTTCCGGGGAACTGCCGGAACTGGTGATTCTGGACATCAACCTGCCGGACGGCGACGGGTTCAGCCTGTTCCGGGAGATTCGGGGCAGAAGCGACATCCCCATTCTGTTTCTGTCCGCCCGGGACGCGGACAGCGACCGGCTGTTCGGTCTGGGGCTGGGGGCGGATGATTATATGACCAAGCCCTTTCTGATGCAGGAGCTGCTTCTGCGGATCTCCGGTATCCTCCGGCGGGCGTACCGGGGGCAGCTGCAGCGGGAAACTGCCCTTCGACTGGGGGAGCGGACGGTGGAGTTAAGCGATGCCACGGTTTCGTCGGCGGGCGGCACGGTCACGCTGACGGCGACGGAGCGCGCCATTCTGCAAAAGCTGCTGGACAACCGGGGGCATATCGTGACCTATGACGCGCTGTGCGAGGCGGTCTGGGGCAGCGACTATTACGGCTGCGAAAACAGCCTGAACGTCCACATCCGGCACCTGCGGGAAAAGGTGGAGGAGCAGCCGTCCCAGCCTGTCTGGATTCTCACGGCGAGGGGGCTTGGCTACAAGCTGGCGAAGGAGGGGACGAAATGAAAACGGTTTCCCGGATGATCTTCTGCTACCTTCTGGCGGCCTTCGGCATTGCGTTTCTGGTGCTTACGGTCAATGGGGCGCTGCTCATCGGCGTTGTGCTGCATTACGGCGCAAAAGGGCAGCAGGAGGGCTTTTTCCCGGTGGGAAAGTTTGCCGAGTCCTTCACCCGGACGGACGACGGTTTTGCCCCCGCCCCGGACATGGAATGGCAGAAGCATTTTGCGTGGGCGATGCTGTTGGGGGACGACGGCGAAATCCTGTGGTCGGAAAATCTGCCGGAGGAATTGAACCACGCCTACACCGTCCCGGAGGTCGCGGCTTTTTCCCGGTGGTATCTGAAGGACTACCCGGTGATGGCCTACCGCAATGACTTTGGCCTGTTGGTGGCGGGGAAAGAGCAGGGGAGCATGACCCGGTTCGATTTCTACATGGACAATGACATCCTCTACCCGCTGCTGTCGGGGGTCGGGCCGTTGCTGATCGTCGATCTGTGTCTGGTTGTTGCCATTTGCCTGATCCTCGGCTGGCGGGGCGCGAAGCCTTTGCGGGAGGCGGCGGCGGGAATCGGGCAGCTGGCGGAGGGGAAGGAAGTCCATCTGCCCCAATCTGGCGCGGCCGCCGAGCTGGCGGAGAAGCTGAACCAGACCAGCCGTTATCTGCAGAAGCAGAACGAGCTGATCCGCCGCCGGGACACCACCCGCGCCAACTGGATCGCCGGGGTCTCCCACGACATCCGCACCCCGCTGGCGCTGATCATGGGATACGGGGAGCAGCTGGCGCAGCAGGCGCCGCCTCAGTCCGAACAGCAGAAAAAAGCCGCCGCCATCTGTACCCAGAGCCAGAAGATCAAGGCGCTGATTGAAGACCTGAATCTGACCTTCAAGCTGCAATACAACGCCCAGCCCCTGCGGCGGACTGCCGTCCCCATGGGCGCGTGGCTCCGTCAGAGCGTGGCGGATTTCTGCGATTCTCTGGGAGAAAACTACAGCGTCGGGCTGCAGATCCGGGAGCCGGCGGGACAGACGGTGCTGGAAGCGGACAGGGAGTTGCTGACGCGGGCGCTGGACAATCTGCTGAACAACAGCGTCCGGCACAATCCCGGCGGCTGTGATATTCAGGTTGCGGCGGAGCTGGAAAACGGGCGGTTCGTGCTGACGGTGCGGGACAACGGGGCGGGGTATCCGGAAGCGGTTCTGCGGAATCTTTCCGGCACGGATGACCCCAACGCGCCCCACATTCTGGGGCTGCATCTGGTGCAGCAGATTGCCGCGGCACATGAGGGAGAAGCGAGCTTCTGTAACGATGGCGGCGCTGTGGCGACACTGAAATTTGCGGTGCAGGAAAGCACAAAATAATGCTGAACTCCAATTAAAATCTTTAAAAAAGATTTTAATTGGAGTTCAGCATTACTCATCTCTTTTTTCTGAAATTCCGTTGCTTTTTTTGACATCAAAGTCCCTCCCAAACGTGCGCTGCCCTGCTGGCTGTCACTTTTTTAACGCAGTTAGCTAACGCTAACTGCGGAGACATTGTAGTACACAGCAGCGCGGTTTTCAATAGGAAATCCGCATTTTTCGCCCCGAAAGGTGCCTGCTTCGGAAGACGCAAAGCTTTCCGGAGAAATTTCCGTGCCGGGGTCGAGCTTTGCCGGATTTTAGGGAGAAAAATCCCTTGACTTATGAGTGGATAAAGACCATAATAGTAGAGTGTCTGGAAGCTTGGGAGGAAAGAAAGATGTATCAAAAAGAAAAAAAGCTGAATCCGGTGCTTCTCATCGTGCTTGCGGTCGTGCTGCTGGCGGTGGGGATCGCCGTTTGGTTTCTGCTGACCCATGTGCGGGTGGCGGGGACGTTTTATTCCCGGAGCGCCGAGGTGCTGGATCTTCGCTTTGCCGACATTACGACGGCGGATTATGAGAAGCTGCGGAAAAAAGTGCCGAACAGCGAAATTCTCTGGCGGATTCCGTTTCAGGGGAAGACCTATGACCAGAACACCGACGTGCTGTACGTGACCTCCCTCACGGACGAGGACGTGGCTACGCTGGACTATTTCACCCAGCTGAAAAGCGTGGAAGCACAGGAATGCACGGACTATGCCCAGCTGGCCGCGCTGGCTGCCCGCCGCCCGGCGGTTGCGGTGGATTATGCGGTGACCATCGACGGCAGAAAATACGATCAGGACACCGCCGTGGTGAGCGTTTCCGGCATTACAGATGAAGAAATTAATTTGCTTACATACCTGCCGGAGCTGACGGCGGTGACAGCAGTGGGCTGCGAGACGCCGGAGCAGATGGAAAAGCTGCGGGATTTCTGTCAGGAGAAGGGGATTTCCTTCGCCCTGCGCTTCGGCACGAAAACTTATCCCGACACGGTGCAGGAGCTGGATGTCACCGGCATCACCGACGCGGAACTGGAGCTTCTCCAGCTTCTGCCGGAACTGAAAACGCTGCACCTTGTAAACCCGGAAGCCGACCCGGCGACGGTTCTGCAGCTGCGCAGCACCTATCCCAAGGTGAGCATCAACTGGGAAGTGGAGATGGCGGGGATCTCCTTCCCGGACGATACGAAGGAGGTCGATCTTTCCGCCGCGCTGGAGATCACCACCACTGACAAGACTACGACCCCGACCGCGGCCACTACGAAGGTCACGACCGGCACCGTGACCGGCACCCAGACTACGGAGGAACCGAAGCCTGCCGTCACGCTGGACCTGCAGGATCTGGAAAAGAAGATGTCCTATCTGCCGGACGCCGAGCAGGTATTTCTGGGCAAATGCGGCCTTGACAACGAGGAGCTGGCCGCCCTCCGGGAGAGAGAACGGGAAAATTACAAGGTCGTCTGGACGGTACAGCTGGGCAAGAAGCTCACCGCGCGGACGGATGCCACCACCTTCATGCCCGTCCGGGAGCATGTCTATTACTTCCTGGACGACGATGCCTACAACCTGCGCTACTGCGAGGAAATGCTCTGTGTGGACGTGGGACACATGGGTCTGACCAACATCGATTTCGTGTCGGGAATGCCCCATCTGCAATTCCTGATCCTCGCCCACAACGGGCAGCTGCAGGACATTTCCCCTATCAGCAGCTGCAAGGAGCTGATTTTCCTTGAACTGGACTGGAGCGCCGTGAAGGACTTTTCTCCGCTGGTGGGCTGCACCTCGCTGGAGGATCTGAACATCGGCCTGACCTATCCCAGCGTGGAGCCGCTCATGCAGATGCCGTGGCTGAAAAACCTGTGGATGGTGGAGCGGGGCGGCGGATATCAGCTGTCTCAGGCGCTGCCGGACACCAAGATCGTGGCCACGGCCAACGCCACCGTAGGTGCGGGCTGGCGGAATCTGCCCAACTACTACAAAATGCGGGATATGCTGGGCATGGAGTACATGAAGGGCTAGTAGCCGATTTCTGGAAAAAGTTGCAGATACAAACATATTATGGGAATATTTGACGCTTTTGGAAATAATTATGTGGGAAAATTCGCAAAATCCATGACTGAGACTGCCTAGCGCGCGAACCCCTTAATTAAATCTTAATGGATTCTTTAGAATATCCTTACAAACCCCGCCGCCCCGGAATCTTGACAGGGGGGCGGGGCTGAACTATAATGGCAAAAGGAGGTATTGAGCATGAAAAAAGCGCTTTATGTTATTGTGATCATGATTCTGATCATCGCTTTCTGCGTCAGCGCGTTTCTGGTTGCCAGATACGTACTGGAAGGCAAGAAGCAGGCAGATCGTTACGAAGACCTTGCGAACATTAAAAATCAGGCGCAGACCAGCGTCCCCACACAGGCGACGAAGCCCTCGACCGCGACGGAACCCTCAAAGCCTGGATTTGAGGTCATCAGCGACCCCACCGTGGAGGGCGGCATCCTTCTGGATTATGCTGAGCTGCACGACATGAACCCGGATCTCGCCGGCTGGATCAAGATCGAAGGCACCAAGGTGGATTACCCCGTGATGCAGACGTCCACAAACAACAAGGACTACTACCTGAAGCGGGACTTCGACAAGCAGGACAGCGTCCGGGGCTGCATCTACGCCCGTGAGGAGTGCGACCTGGACAAGCCCAGCGACAACATCACCATCTACGGCCACAATATGGCCGACGGCAGCATGTTCCACAGCCTGATGTCCTACACCGAGAAGAGCGCGTGGGACTACAACAGCCTGATCTTCTTCGACACCCTGAAGGAGCGTCACATCTACAAGATCTTCGCGGTGTTCAAGACCAGCGCCAACGCGGGCAAGGGCTTCTCTTACCACCAGTTCGTGGACGCCCAGAATGAGACGGAATTCAACGACTTTGTCACCAACTGCAAGAATCTGTCCTTCTACGACACCGGCATTACACCCAAATACGGCGACAAGATCATCTGCCTGTCCACCTGCGAGTACACCCTGAACAACGGCCGTCTGGTCGTGGCAGCGGTGCGCATCAGCTGACAATAATCCTCAGACGTTCCGCGTCTGAGGATTTTTTTGCCGCGGGGCTTTTCTTCCGGAAAGTTTATGCTATAATAACGGTAGAGTATTCAGACCGTTTCCACCCGCGAAATTGAAAGAAAAAGAGGGGGCTTTTGCCATGCAGAGTCTATGTGACCGATGGGAGTTCGTTTCCGACTGGTATGACGGATTTGCCGTCGGAGAAGGGGAGGGGGAGTGCGTCCGCCTGCCCCATACCGTGAAGGAAATCCCGCAGCACTACGCCGACAGCCAGTCCTATCAGATGGTCTGCGGCTACCGGAAAAAGCTGACGCTGGAGCCTGCGCTGGCGGGGAAGCGCCTGTTCGTGCAGTTCGACGGCGCGGCGCATATTGCCACAGTGTACTTAAACGGTAAGGAGCTGGCAACCCACCGGTGCGGCTATACCGCCTTCCGGGTGGACATCACCGACGCGGCGGTTCTGGGCGGAGAAAACTGGCTGGCGGTGAAGCTGGACACCACGGAGAACGGCGAGGTGCCGCCCTTCGGATTTGTCATCGACTACCTGACCTACGGCGGGCTTTACCGGGAGGTCTGGCTGGACGTCCGGGAAAAGAGCTATATTGAAGATCTGTACATAACGACCCCGGACCTGACCACCCTGAAAATCAAGCCCACTTTGCAGGACGCCGAAGGGTGCATTCTTCTGGTGGAGCTGCAGAAGGGCGAGCGGGTGCTGGTGAAGAAGGCATTCACCGCCGGGGGCGTGATCACCATCCGCTGTCCCGGCATCAAGAGCTGGGACACGGAGCATCCCATTCTCTACACCTGCCGGGTGTCCCTGCTGAAAATCGGCCGGGTGATGGATACGCGGGAGGTCAAGGTGGGTTTCCGTACCGCCGAATTCAAGGCGGACGGCTTCTACCTGAACGGGAAGAAGACTTTCCTGCGTGGCCTGAACCGGCATCAGTGCTGGCCGTATGTGGGCTACGCCGTTCCGGAGCGGCTCCAGCGGGAGGACGCGCGGATTCTGAAGCAGGAGCTTGCCTGCGTGGCGGTGCGCACTTCCCACTATCCCCAGAGCCAGTATTTTATCGACGAATGCGACCGACTGGGACTGCTGGTGTTCACGGAAATTCCCGGCTGGCAGCACATAGGCGGAGAAAACTGGAAAGATCAGGCGGTGGAAAACACCCGGGAGATGGTGCTGCAATACCGCAACCATCCCAGCATCGTCCTCTGGGGCGTGCGCATCAACGAAAGCCAGGACGACGACGAGCTGTACCGCCGCACCAACGCCGCCGCCCATGAGCTTGACCCCAGTCGGGCGACCTCCGGCGTGCGGTTCCTGGAAAAGAGCCACCTGCTGGAGGACGTCTACGCCTACAACGACTTCTCCCACACCGGAGACAATCCCGGCTGCAAGCCCAGGCGTACCGTTATGCAAAGCCGGAAAAAGGCGCTGCTGATCTCCGAGCATACCGGTCACATGTACCCTACCAAGTCCTATGACAGCTGGAGCCACCGGCAGGCGCAGGCACTGCGCCACGCAAGGGTGCAGAGCGACGCCGCGGCCGACGGCGGCCATGTGGGCTGCTTCGGCTGGTGCATGTTCGACTACCCCACTCACAAGGATTTCGGCTCCGGCGACCGGGTATGCTACCATGGCGTCATGGACGCCTTCCGCAATCCCAAGCCCGCGGCGGCGCTGTACGCCAGTCAGGGAGAGGGGACGACGGTGCTGACGGCCTGTACGCCCATGGACATCGGCGACTATCCCGGCGGACAGATCGGGGATTCGGCGGTGCTGACCAATGCCGACTCCGTCCGGCTGTACAAGAACGGGAATTATGTCACGACCCTCCGCACCGGGGACTACCCCGGACTGCCCCATCCGCCTATGATTCTGGACGACATCATCGGCGAGCTTCTGGAGACCCAGGAGGGCTTTGACGAAAAGAAGGCCGACCTTCTGCGTGCCTGCCTGCTGGCAGTGCGCAAGCACGGCCTTGCCCATCTGCCCCCGGCGGATCTCGCCCGGATGGGTGTCGCCATGACAAAATACGGCCTGACCTTTGCCGATGCTCAGAAGCTCTACGGAAAATACGTGGGCAACTGGGGCGGCGAGGCCACCGTGTGGCGGCTGGACGCATTGAAGGGCGGGAAAGTGGTTTCCTCCGTGACCCTGTGCCCCAGCACGAAGCTGCATCTGGAGGTCACGCCCAGCCACACGGAACTGACGGAAAGGGACACCTACGATATGGCGGCGGTGCGCGTCCGCATTCTGGACGAATACGGCAGCCCGGCGCCCTACGCCCAACTCCCGGTGACGTTCCGGCTGGAAGGCGCGGCGGAGCTGGTGGGACCGGAGACGGCAGCAGCCGAGGGCGGCATGACGGGTACTTACGTCAGAACCACCGGGCAGACCGGCACGGCGGTACTGACGGTGTCTACCTCCCAGACGGAGGCGGTGCGCATTGCGTTTACGGTCGGCCGGAAGCCGGAGCGGTGAACGTCCTCAAGGCGGCTGTAAAATTCTGATAAAAATCTCAGGAATGTGGCCGACAGATATTGACATTTCCGCCGCGAAGTGGTATTCTTATTTCGGTACTTAAGTACCGAATAGAATGTGTGCAGTGAGCCATTGCAACGGCAGCTGCATAAATCCTGTATGGGCCGATCCACAGAAAACGGTAGGCACCAACAAACTACAAGGAGTGTATTAACAATGGGATTCAAATCTGACATCGAAATCGCACAGGAGACCCCGATGCTGCACATCCGCGAGATCGCCAAGACCGCGGGCGTGGACGAGAAGTATCTGGAACAGTACGGCAACTACAAGGCCAAGGTTGACTACAACATCCTGAAGGACATGGCGGACAAGCCCAACGGCAAGCTGGTTCTGGTCACCGCTATCAACCCCACCCCCGCCGGTGAGGGCAAGACCACCACGACCGTCGGTCTGGCTGACGCCATGCGCCGTATCGGCAAGAACGTCATGGTCGCTCTGCGTGAGCCTTCCCTCGGCCCTGTGTTCGGCGTCAAGGGCGGCGCTGCCGGCGGCGGCTACGCACAGGTCGTCCCCATGGAGGACATCAACCTGCACTTCACCGGTGACTTCCACGCCATCGGCGCTGCCAACAACCTGCTGGCTGCGATGCTCGATAACCATATCTACCAGGGCAACGCTCTGGGCATCGACCCCCGTCAGATCACCTGGCGCCGCTGCGTCGATATGAACGACCGTCAGCTGCGGTTCGTCGTCGACGGCCTGGGCGGCAAGGTCAACGGCACCCCCCGTGAGGACGGCTACGACATCACCGTGGCTTCCGAGATCATGGCGGTTCTGTGCCTGGCCTCCGACATCAACGACCTGAAGGCCAGATTGGCTCGTCTGGTGGTCGGCTATACTTACGCCGGCAAGCCCGTCACCGCCGGTGACCTGCACGCACAGGGCGCTATGGCCGCTCTGCTGAAGGACGCACTGAAGCCCAACCTGGTTCAGACGCTGGAGCATACCCCCGCGTTCGTCCACGGCGGCCCCTTCGCCAACATCGCCCACGGCTGCAACTCCGTGACCGCTACCAAGATCGCTCTGAAGCTGGGCGATTACGCCATCACCGAGGCCGGCTTCGGCGCCGATCTGGGTGCTGAGAAGTTCCTGGACATCAAGTGCCGTATGGCGGGTCTGAAGCCCTCCTGCGTGGTTCTGGTCGCCACTGCCCGCGCCCTCAAGTACAACGGCGGCGTGCCCAAGGCCGAGACCGGCAAGGAGAATCTGGAGGCTCTGGAAAAGGGTCTGCCCAACCTGCTGCAGCACGTTTCCAACATCACCACCGTCTACAAGCTGCCCTGCGTGGTCGCCATCAACCGCTTCCCCACCGACACCGAGGCCGAGCTGAAGCTCATCGAGACCAAGTGCAAGGAGCTGGGCGTCAACGTTGCTCTGTCCGAAGTCTGGGGCAAGGGCGGCGAAGGCGGCGTAGAGCTGGCCAAGGAAGTCATCCGTCTGTGCGAGCAGCCCAATGATTTCACCTTCTCCTACGAGCTGAACTGCTCCATCAAGGAGAAAATCGAGGCCATTGCCAAGAAGATCTACCACGCCGACGGCGTTAACTTCACCGCCAATGCCGAGAAGCAGATCAAGACCCTGACCGAGCTGGGCTACGATCACATGCCCATCTGCATGGCCAAGACCCAGTATTCCTTCACCGACGATCAGACCAAGCTGGGCGCACCCAGAGATTTCACCATCACCGTGCGCAACGTGAAGGTTTCCGCCGGCGCCGGCTTCCTGGTCGCTCTGACCGGCGAGATCATGACCATGCCCGGCCTGCCCAAGGTACCTGCCGCTGAGCGTATCGATGTGGACGAGACCGGCAAGATCTCCGGCCTGTTCTGATTCATAGTACCGTAAAAAGCGCAGGCGGCCCCCCGCCTGTGCTTTTACGGTTTTGGACTTGTTTCATTGGGAGACTTTATGGCGGGTATTCACTATTTGTCGTTCATCCCCGCGGAGAACCCGGCCCACCGGAGTCAGGGTGTGAATCTGCTGCTGATGGTGGACAATCAGGGGGAGGACGCCGCCGTTACGGTGTGTTTTTACGGCTCCGACGGCTCTGACTGGCGGGAAATTTTCGCCGAGGAGCGGAGCTTTCAGGGACATAGCCGTATCCACGCCTATTTTCATCTTCCCCCCGCCTGCTTCGCGCCGGAAAACTGGGGCGGAGAGACGCTGGAGGAACTGGCGGTATGGGTGGGAGAAGCGCCTCCCGCGCCAACGGAGCAGGGACAGCTCCTGTTTCTGGAACCATGATTATTTTGGAATCCCTGAATCAATCGACTTCGGTTGAGCAGCGGGCCTTTTTCCCCAGCTGTGCGTTTTCAAAAGCGGGAAATATAGCGCAGCCATTGCCGGCATAAGCTGGCTTACGGATGCGGCATACCCCTTGCGGGTACATACAGTATTTCTCCGCTTCTGAAAGTTTCATCTGGTGAAAAATCTCTCACTGTCAGCTCTCGCCGATTGGTTCAGAGCTTTCCTGTTTGAAAGGAAATTTGACCTATGGACATGACATTGGAATCCTGCCGCAGATTTGTGGAGGTTCTGGCTTCTGACGCCCCGGCCCCCGGCGGCGGCGGCGCGGCTGCTCTGGTGGGTGCCATCGGCACCGCACTGGGCAACATGGTCGGCTCTCTCACCGTCGGCAAGAAGAAATATGCCGACGTGCAGGACGAAATTCTTGCGCTGAAAGCAAAATGTGACGATCTGCAGAAGCAGCTGCTGGATCAGGTAGAAGCCGACGACAAGGGCTTCGTTCCTCTGGCCAAGGCTTACGGCATTCCCAAGGACGACCCTAACCGGGACAAGATTCTGGAGGAAGCCACCATCACCGCCTGCGCGGTGCCCATGCACATCATGGAGCTGTGCTGCGAGGCGCTGGACTGCGTTGCCGTGTTTGCCGCGAAAGGCTCCCGGCTGGCAGTCTCCGACGCCGGATGCGCCGCCGTGTGCTGCAAGGCAGCCCTGCAGGCCGCGTCTCTGAACGTGTTCATCAACACCAAGAGCCTGAAGAACCGGGAAGTGGCGGAGGACATGAACCGCCAAGCCAACGTGATGCTGAACAAGTATTGCAGCGTTGCGGACGAGATCTTCAACGACGTCAAGGCGGGCTTCGGTCAGTAAGCCCCACAACGAACATATTGGAGGAAACATATTATGGCTAAGTTACTGTTGGGCAAGGAAGTTACCGATGCCCTGAACGCGAATCTGCAGACCCGTACCGCCGCGCTGCGGGAAAAGGGCATCATCCCCACTCTGGGCATCGTCCGTGTGGGCGCGGATCCCTCCGACCTGAGCTACGAGAAGGGCGCGACCAAGCGCGCCGAGCTGGTGGGTGTGGATGTCAAGAAGTTTGAACTGCCTGCGGATGCTTCCAAGGAAGACGTTCTCGCGGTCATCGATCAGGTCAACGCCGACGATTCCATCCACGGCGTGCTGATGTTCCGCCCCCTGCCTAAGCACCTGAAGGCTGACCAGAACGAGATCTGCAACCGCCTCGACCCCAAGAAGGACGTGGACTGCATGACCCATCTGTCCAACGCCGGTGTGTTTGAGGGACTGAACGGTCTGGGCTTCGCCCCCTGCACCCCCGCCGCCTGCATGGAGATTCTGGACTACTACGGTATCGACTGCAAGGGCAAGAACGCCGCGGTCATCGGCCGCAGCCTGGTGGTCGGCAAGCCCGCCGCCATGATGCTCATGGGCAAGAACGCCACCGTTACCGTCTGCCATACCAAGACGGTGAACACCGCTGAAATCTGCCGGAACGCGGACATCATTGTTTCCGCCGCCGGTGTGCTGAACAGCCTGACCAACGACTATGTCCGCCCCGGACAGGTGGTCGTGGACGTGTCCATCAACTGGGACGAGAACAAGATCAACGCCAAGGGCGGCAAGGGCGGCATCGCCGGCGACGCCAAGTTTGACGAGGTCGAGCCGATCGTTGAGGCCATCACGCCCGTTCCCGGCGGCGTCGGCTCCGTGACCACCTCCGTGCTGATGAAGCACGTGGTGGAGGCTGCCGAAAGAGTATAACGCCATATTGGCTTCTGCGTAACTGACGGATTCGCGGGTTTACACCGCATGGGAGCGCAGAGAAAAGCCTGCCGACCGTCTGGGCGATTCAGTTTCCACGCTGGGTCGCCCTTTTTGTCTATGGACATTCAAATTCAATATTGAGAGCAAGGTGCTTTTATGAAAAAATTAAAAAATCTGGAGGAAGGTTCGTTCCTGAAGCTGTTTTTTGCCTTCTTTTCCGCGGCGTTTCTGATCGCGGCGGTGTGTATGCCGGACAGGAATACCATGTTTTCCGGCCTGTGGCAGATCATGAGCCAGCCGGGGAAAATTTCCACCAACTATTTTGCCGTGGGCGGCTATGCCGCGACGTTCCTGAATATGGGTCTGGTGGGTCTGTGCTGCCTGGGGCTGTATGTCCTGTGCGGCGCGACGCCCAATAATGTTTCCACCCTGGCCTTCGTGCTGACCCTGGGCTTCTGCTCCTGGGGCATCAACATCCTGAACATCTGGCCGACGGTGCTGGGCGTTGTCCTCTACTGCCTGGTGAAGAAGGAAAAGCTGGGCGCCAACGTCAACGCCATGCTATTCTCCACCGGCATTGCGCCGCTGATCAGCGACCTGCTGGTGCGCCATCCCTATCCCGATGTGGTGGGCTTCAACCTGTACGGGTTCGTGGTGGCGATGATTGTGGGCATTGCCATCGGCTTCTTCCTCCCGGCGGGGCTGACCCATTCCCCGAAGGTGCATAAGGGCTTCGATCTGTATTCTGCCGCCGTGCCGGTGTGCCTGTTTGCGTTTTTCCTCAATGCCACACTGTTCAAGACCATGGGCATTGAGCTGCCCGCCGCGCCCGGTGCGGAAACCCTGCTGGTGGCGTCCCGGCTGACGGTGAATCTGTTCTGCTGCATCCTGTTCGGACTGTGCATCGTGTTTGCGCTGGCCATGGGCTGCAAGCCAAAGCAGTATTGGGCGCTGCTGACCGCCCCGGAGCACGTCGGTTCCGTTTCTTCCCAGATGGGTACGGAAGTGTTCCTGATGAACGTGGGCGTGTTCGGCCTGTTCATTCTGGCTTACTACAACCTCATCGGCGCTTCCTTCAACGGCGTGACGATGGGCATTATCTTCTGTATGCTGTGTACCTGCAATTCCGGCTCCCATCCTGGCAACGTCTGGCCGATCATGCTGGGGTACGTGCTGGCGTCCTTCCTGGCGGGGGGGCTGTCCAGAGTGGCGGGGGGCAATTTCGCCTTCGTAATCAATGCCCAGGCCATCGCTGTGGGACTGTGCTTCGCCAACGGCCTGAGTCCCATCACCAGCAAGTACGGCTGGTTCTGGGGCATGGTTGCGGCCGTGATGCACTATTTCCTGGTTACCTCCGTCCCCAATCTCCACGGCGGGTTCTGCCTGTATAACGGCGGTTTTACGGCGGCGGTGATCTGCATCCTTCTGGTGCCGGAGCTGGAGTGCTTCTGCAAAACCAAGGCCGAGCGCAAGGCGCTGAAGGCCGCAAAATAGTGAAAATGTGTTGGGGCAGGAATGGATTTTCCTGCCCCAACACGAAAAAGAAAGGAAAGCGCGTAAAAACGCTTCTTTTTTTCATTTCCGGCGTGATATAGCATCACGGGAAGAGCGGGGGAACGCCATGAAAAAAACAAAAACGTCCCTTAGGACAGGCTTCCTGATGACCATACTGATCTGCTGGCTGGTGCCCATTTTTATTGTGGTGGCGCTGGCAGGTGTGCTGCTGAATGAGAACTACCGGCAGTCCGTGCAGCAGGAGATCGACAGCAGCGCTGCGAATGCTCTGCGGCTGGTGCAGATGCGCTTCGAGGACGCCATCGACGATTCCAAGGCAGTATCCTACGACGGCACCGTGCGGGACGCTTACCGCACCTGGCTGCAAAACGGCGACAGCGCCGGACTGTACGGCACCGTCACCGACTACTTGAGCCAGAGCTTTACCAGAGGCGAAATTTATCAGGCGGTGTTCATCCACTTCTGGAACGTGGATGCCAGCGCCTATGTCCTCAGCGACGGTACCACCAGCTTTGGCCTTCTGCGTCAGTGCCGCGAATGTGCCCCGCAGATCATGGCGGAAATGGAAGACGCGGACACGGACATCCGCCTGCTGCTGATCGACGGGCAGATGTACATGGCGCGAAACCTTCTGGACAGCACCTTCACCCCATATGCCAGCGTGGTGATGCTGCTGCAGCCGGGAAACCTGTTCCTTCCGCTGGACTCGGTGAACCGGGTGGGGAATCTGCAATACAGTCTGGACGGCTACCGCTTCACCATCGCCGCAGACGGCAGTCTGGTGGAGGCGGCGGAGGAGACCGGGAACGTACATTATCAGGCCAAGACCGAGGGACATATCATCGGCTTCTCTGCGGACAGGGAAGAATACGACATTTTCGGGGAAAATCCGTGGATGCGCTGGGCCATCGGCAGCGTGGTGCTGCTGATATTGCCTCTGTCTCTCGTGACCATTGCCCTGTTTTACCGCCATGTCACCCGTCCCATGGAAGTGCTGGGACAGGCGTATCAGCTGGTGAAAAGCGGCGAGCGAGGCTATGAGATCGGGCAGAAAGCCCCCAACCGGGAATTTGAAAAGCTGTTTGACCAGTTCAACGCCATGTCGGCGGAGCTTCAGCGGCAGTTTGAGCGGGCGTATCTGGAGCAGCAGGCCACCCAGCAGGCGAACATCAAGGCGCTGCAATCCCAGATCAACCCCCATTTTTTGAATAATACGCTGGAAATTATCAACTGGGAAGCCAGAATGGCAGACAACGAACGGGTCAGCGCCATGATCGAGTCCCTGTCCACCATGCTGAAGGCCGCGCTGGATCGGAACGGCCGGACGAAAATCCCCCTTTCCGAGGAACTGGGGTACGTGGACGCGTACCTGTACATCATCCGGGAACGGCTGGGCGAAGGCTTCCGGGTGCATAAGGACATCGATGAATCCATCCTCGCGCTGCCTGTACCCCGGCTGGTTCTGCAGCCGCTGGTGGAAAACGCGGTGGAGCATGACATCACCGCCAACCGGGGCGGCGATCTGTGGGTAAGAGCCTACCGGCAGACGGACAAGGTGGTGCTGGAAGTGGAGCATGACGGCACCCTGACCCAGGAGGACAGGCAGAAGATCCAGTCTCTGCTGGCGCAGTCCGCTCAGGGAGCGGCTGCCGGCGGTCAGGTAGGACTGCGCAACGTCAGCCAGCGGCTGAACCTGATTTACGGCGACAAGGGAACGCTGACGTTGGATCAGACCAGAGCCGGAACGGTCCTCGCCCGGGTCGTCATCCCTGCCGGACAGTAAAAAAAGCACAAGCAAAGACAAAAATGACAACTACAGCCAAAAAAAGCCAAGCAAAGGCAAAGAATGGACTTGTACAGAATCACCTGAAAGCGGTATAATTTAGGGGAGCTGTATGGGTAAGTTGCCATGAAAGAGAAAAGGGAGGAAGCCGATCTATGAAAAGAAGACTGGTAGCCGTTTCACTGGTATTGGCCTTGGGATTGAGCGGCTGTGCTTTTTCGTCTGCGTCTCCGGAGCAGACAGCAGCTACCCAGGCAAAGCAGGCAGTCACACTGGAAGTCGTCACCTCCTACGGCGGCGACGACGGCAGCCGCGGCACCTTTGAAGCGGCGGTAGCCGCCTATGAAGCGGCCACCGGGAACAAAGTAAGAGACGGTTCGGCTACCTCCAACGAGGGCTGGAAGGCCAAGGTGCTGGCGGATTTCGAGACCGGCTCCGAGCCGGACGTGCTGTTTTTCTTCACCAACGCCGATGCCGATCCCATCATCAACGCCGGGCGGGTGATCTCCATTGAGGACATCCGGGAGGTTTACCCCGACTACGCTTCCAATATGAAGCAGTCCATGCTCGCGGAGGCTGCGGACGGAAAGCATTACGCCGTTCCTGCCGCCGGGTATTGGGAAAATCTTTTTGTCAATAAGTCGGTGCTGGAAGCCTGCGGCGTTTCGGTGCCGGGGGCGGATTACACGTGGGAGCAGTTCCTTTCCGACTGCGAGACTATCAAAGGCAGCGGCTACATCCCCATTGCCTGTTCGCTGGTGGAGGTGCCGCATTATCTGTTTGAGTTTGCCGTTATGAACAACGGGACGGTGGAAAACCATCTGGAGGTTCCCACGCTGGACGAAAACGGCAATCTGCAGGACGACGAGGTGTCCCGGAAATGGGTCGCGGCGCTGAATGATATTAAAGAGCTGTACGATCTGGGTTATTTCCCGCCCAACACCCTGACGGCCACCGACGAGGAGACCGTCTCCCTGTTCGGCAACGGAAAGGCGGCGTTTCTGGTGGACGGCTCCTGGCAGGTGGGACATCTGGGGGAGCTGTACGGCGACAAGATCGAGGACATGGCGGTGTGCTTCGTGCCGGCTAAGGGTGAGCGGAAGGCGACCGAAGGCATCGGCGGCATCTCCATGGGTTATTTCATCACCCGCAAGGCATGGAAAGACCCGGAAAAACGGGACGCGGCGGTGCAGTTTGTGGAAATGCTGACGTCCAATGAGATATTAAGCACCTTTATCAAGACCGAGGTCACGGCGCTGATCGATGGCGCAAGTCCCGTCGGCCTGAACAGTCTGGAGCAGTCCGCGGCGGAGACCAACGCCCAGCTGACCCGGGTCAGCCCCGCGGTGCAGGACGCCATCAGCGCGGAGGCCAAGAGCACCCTCTTTACCAATATTCAGAAGGTGGTCACCGGCCAGATGACCGCCGAAAAGGCGGTGGCGACTGCCATCCAGAGAAACGAATAAGTGGGTTTTCCATGAAAAAACCCCCGGAACTGCGGGAGCAGTTCCTGGGTGATGGGCTTCTGTCCGGGCATTCTGCGGACTCGATGCGCTTTAGGAAGCCTCTGAATAAATCGTCTGCGGCTATGAGCGGATCTTTTTCGCCCACTCTTCGGTATCGAAAACGGAAAATACATACAGTATTCCCCCGTTTCCGATGCCTCGATTGGCCGAAAAATCTCTCGCTCACAGTCCTTGCCGATTTATTCAGAGGTTTCCCCGGAAAAAAGAAAAAGGAGCGGATACGATGTATCGGGTAGTTCTCATTGACGATGAAAATATCATTGTGGAAGGCCTGCGGCGGGTCATCAAGTGGGCGGACTACGGCTGCGAGGTCGTGGGAACGGCCAGCGGCGCCGAGGAAGGCGCGGCGCTGATCCGGAAATTGCAGCCCCATATCCTGTTCACCGACATCCGCATGCCCGGAGCCGACGGCCTGACCATGCTGGCGGCGCTGCGCAGTGAGTTCCCGGACATGCAGGTGACGGTGCTGACCGGCTATCAGGACTTTTCCTATGCCCAGCAGGCAATTCGTCTGGGTGTCACCCGGTTTTTGCTGAAGCCCTCCAAAATGGATGAGATCAAGGAAGCGCTTGTGACCATGACCACACGCCTGGATGCCCAGTCCCAGCTGCGGCATCAGGAGGAAGAACCGGAGGAGGAGCAGCACGGCGCGGGAAGCTTCATCGTCAATCAGGCCATGGCCTACATCGAGGAACACTACGCGGAAAAGCTGACCCTCCAGTCGGTGGCGGACTGCTGCTACGTTTCCCAGTGGCACCTGTCGAAGCTGTTGAACCGGCACACGGGTCAGAGCTTTTACGACATTCTCAACACCGTGCGCATCCGGAAGGCAAAGGAGCTGCTGCTGGACCCCAGGCTGAAAATCGGCGAGATCGGAGAACAGGTGGGCTACGCGGACACGGCGCATTTTGCCAGAACCTTCAAAAAGCAGGAGGGCATGAGCGCCAACGAGTACCGCAACACACTAAAATAAAGAGAATAGAGATGAGGTCATTGTGACCAATAGGCGGCGATCGAATTTGTGCAAAATGTCGAGCGCCGCCTTTTCTGTTTGTACCGAATTGTGGAATCCCACAAGCAAAAACAAAAAACAACAAGGCCGTCTCATGACAATTCCAGGCAATGCCTGTAAAATATAGATAAATGAAACGACTGCCGGAACGGCAAAACTGTGAATCCTATGAAAGATGGGTGAAAAGTGAATGGCTACAAAAACCACCGAACGTCTGGAGCCAAGAACCACGTCCCCGAGCTGGTTTGAGAAGAACAAGAAAACTCTGGTACTTCTGACCATGGTTGCTCCCGTGGCGATCTGGCTGCTGCTGCTGCGTTACCTGCCCATGGGCGGTATCGTGCTGGCGTTCAAGAATTACAAGGTCAACCCCCGCAATCCCTCCTTTATCAGCAATCTGATCAACAGTAAATGGGTGGGATTCAAGAATTTCGAGTTCCTGTTCAAGACCGACTCCGCGTGGGTCATGATCCGCAATACGCTGGCCTACAACATCGTGTTCATTATTCTGGGTGTCATCATTCCCGTGGCCTTCGCCGTCATGATGAACGAGATTACCAGAAAGTTCTTCAAGAAGGCTTACCAGACCATGATGTTCTTCCCCTACTTCCTGAGTTGGGTCGTGGTCAGCTACTTCCTCAACGCATTTCTGGACGCCCAGTACGGCATGATCCCCGCCATGCAGGAAGCCGCGGGACATGCCCGCACCTCGTGGTATACGACCCCCGGCCCCTGGCCGTTCATCCTGACGTTCGCGAACCTCTGGAAGAATGTGGGCTACTCCACAGTCCTTTACCTCGCGGCTATCACCGGCATCGACACAAACCAGTATGAAGCCGCCGCCATTGACGGCGCTACCAAATGGCAGCAGGTGCTGCACGTGACCATTCCTCATCTGCGCACGATGATCGCCATTCTGTTCATCATGAACGTTGGTAAGATCTTCGCTTCTGACTTTGGCCTGTTCTACAATGTTCCCATGCAGAACGGCGCGCTGTTCTCCGTGACCCAGACCATTGATACCTACGTCTACCGCGCCTACATGGCGACCGGTGACCCGGGACAGTCTTCCGCGGCCGGATTGCTGCAAAATGTGCTTGGCTTCGTCTGCATCCTGACGGCCAACGGAATCGTAAAGAAGATCGATTCCGAAAGCAGTCTGTTCTAAGGGGGGATTCCAAATGGCTGAAAAGAAGAACCTCCGTCTGAATTGCGTCAGCGTGGGAACCGAAGCGGTCTTTCATGTGCTGATCGGTCTGTTCTCCGTCTGCTGCATCATCCCCTTCCTCTTCGTTATCATTATTTCCTTCTCGTCGAAGGAATCCATCACCACTATCGGCTATTCCTTCATCCCCACCAGCTGGAGCATGGACGCTTACCAGTATGCGTTCAATAAGCTGCCCCAGATCTGGCGCTCCTACTTTAACTCCATCTACATCACGGTCATCGGCACGGTGCTGAGCACTACCATGTGCGCCATGTACGCTTACGTTCTGTACCGTCCCGACTTCAAATTCCGCAGCTTCTTCAATTTCCTCAGCTTCTTCACCATGATCTTTGGCGGCGGTCTGGTGCCGACCTACATCGTCAGCAAGCAGCTGCTGGGACTGAGCGAGAACTATGCGGCTTTGATCGTCCCCCTGCTGGTCAGCCCCTTCAACATCATCGTGATGCGCTCCTTCTTTAAGAGCAGTGTCCCTCTGGAGCTGATCGAAGCAGCCACCATTGACGGCAGCGGCGAATATTCCACATTGTTCCGTGTGGTCGTCCCCATTGCCAAGCCCGGCATTGCCACCATCGCTCTGCTGAACGCTCTGGCTTACTGGAACGACTGGTTCAACTCCCTGCTGTACATTCAGCAGAAGAAGGTTTTGCAGCCCCTGCAGGCGCTGCTGATGGAACTGCAGAACAACACGGAATACTTAAACCGTATGGCAGGTATGCTTGGCCCGGACGCCATCGCCGAAGCGGCGAAAATGCCGTCCCAGGCTCTGCGGATGGTTCTGGTGGTGTTCATCGTTGTTCCCATCGCCTGCGCCTACCCCTTCTTCCAGCGCTACATCGTTTCCGGCCTGACGGTCGGCTCCGTGAAGGGCTGATTCCGTGCGCTCAAGTCCGCCGATGGAATTGGCGGCACAACCCATGGCTAACGCAGCCGCGTCCGGCTGTTTAGTAAATAACAAATTATTTGGAGGAAGACACATGAAAAAGTTACTGGCTCTGCTGCTGGCTCTGGTAATGGTGCTCGGTCTGGCCGCCTGCGGCTCCGGCAATACCACTCCCACCGCCGCTGCCGACAACAAACCCGCCACTGCTGCTCCTGCTGAGGAGAAGCCTGTCACCCTGAAGATCTGGTTCCACGGCAGCACCGTCACTCCCGACGCTTCCGAGAAGGTCATGGAGTCCGTCAACGCTTATCTGAAGGACAAGATCAACGTCGTCATTGAGCCCATCTGGGGCACCTGGGGCGACTTCGATCAGGCCACCGTTACCGCTCTGGCCGGCGGCGACAAGGTCGATATGTACTTCACCTGCAACTGGTCTGCCGACGAGTATAACAAGTACGCCAAGGACGGCTACTGGGTCAAGCTGGACGACATGCTGGACACTTACGCGCCCGAGCTGAAGGCCACCATTCCCCAGGACATCTGGGACTGCGCCAAGACCTACGGCTACGACGGCCTGGGCATCTATGCCGTTCCCGGCCTGAAGGACACCGCTACTCAGAACTGCTGGGATGTCAACGGCACCCTGTTGGCGGAACTGGGCTACAATGTTGACGACGTCTGCAACGCCGGTCTGGACTACTACTCCGACGAGTTCGCCGAAATGCTGCAGAAGGCTAAGGATCTGAAGGGCAAGGATTTCTACCCCCTGCTGATCGAGCCTGTCGTTCTTGAGAGAATGGTCACTCATTCCTCCATCATCACTGGCGACCTGCCCACTGGCGCTGTTCTGTCCTACTACTACGACGCCGAGCATCCCTCCAAGGACATCGGCAGCACCATCGTGAACAAGTTCTCCACCGATGCGTTTGCCAAGTTCGCCGCGAAGACCTACGAGTATGCCCAGAAGGGCTACATCTCCCCCAGCTGCCAGTCCACCGCTACCGCCAACGACTACCGTACCGCTACCCAGTCCACCGGCGAGTACCTGTTCGGCACCCAGTCCTACGCCTTCGGCTGCGAACTGGACTTCTCCAAGGCCCGTGGTATCGACGTCCGTATGGTTCCCGAGACTGCTGCCTACATGGACTGCACCTCCGGCCAGGGCGCTATGATCGCCATCTCCGCCACCTCCGAGAACCCTGAGAAGGCTCTGATGTTCCTGAACCTGCTGAACACCGATCCTGAGCTGATGACCATGATGAACTATGGTACCGAGGGCTTCACCTACAATAAGAACAGCGACGGCACCATCACCTTTATCCCCGAGAACCGTGCCAACTACTCCCCCTGGACCAACGGTATGGGCAACGTCCGTATCCTGCCCCCCACCGACGCACAGGGCGTTGACTTCTGGGATCGCTTCGCCGCTTACTATGACGCGGCTGAGCCTCTGCCTCTGGGCGGCTTCGTCTTCGATTCCTCTGAGCTGAGCACCGAGATCGCCGCTCTGTCCAACGTCTTTGCCGAGTACGGCTTCAACCTGATGTCCGGTGCTGTCAACCCCGACGATGTCCTGCCCGAATTCCTGTCCAAGCTGGAAGAGGCCGGTATCAACGAGTTCGTCGGCGCGGCTCAGGAGCAGCTGGCCGCTTACATGGGCTAATCCCCCTGTATAGGCTGATTAAGGAATAATCCCCTTGCCCCGCGCCATTCAGGCGCGGGGCGTTTCCTTTTCCGACAGAAATTCCCATCCTCCCTTAATGAATCCTTAATGGCAAGATAGTTGATTTCCGCAGGCATTTTCGCTATAATATGGTTTACAAAATGAAACATTTACATGTGGAGGACAGAATTATGAAAGTTCGAGCATGGCTGGCTCTGGCACTGATCCTGTGCCTGACCGTTTCTCTGGCGGCCTGCGGCAGCAACGATACGGCGGTGTATGTGCAGTCGGTTTCCAATCTGACGGGAATGGGCGGCATTGCGGCCGGCGATCGGTTCCCCGGCATGGTCGTTTCCGAAAACGTGACGGAGATCAAGAAGGATTCGGAAAAGACCGTCAAGGAAGTGCTGGTCAAGGAAGGCGACGACGTCAACAAGGGCGACAAGCTGTTCGAGTACGACACCGATGAGCTGCAGCTGAGTCTGGAAAAGAAGCAGCTGGAGCTGGAGCAGCTGAACGCTTCCATCGAAAATTACCAGCAGCAGATCAAGGAGCTGGAAAAGGAGCGCGGCTGGGCGTCCGGTTCGGACAAGCTGCAATATACCATCCAGATCCAGACCGCTCAGGTGGACATGAAGGAAGCGGAGCTGAACGCCAAGGCGAAGCAGACCGAGGTCACCCAGGCGGAGAATCTGCTGAAAAACGCCACCGTGGTGTCGCCTATCAAGGGTCGCATTCAGTCTATCAACGAAAGCGGCACCGACAGCAACGGCAACCCTGCGCCCTACATCACCATTCAGGAGGTCGGCTCCTACCGCGTCAAGGGTACCATCGGCGAATTGCAGCGGGGCAGCATTATTGAAGGCACCCGCATCAAGATCACCTCCCGGACGGATCCGTCCGCTGCCTGGACGGGCACGGTCAAGCTGGTGGATTATGAAAGCCCCTCTCAGGGAAGCGACTCCGACCGGTATTACGGTATGTCGACCGATTCCATGTCCGCGTCCAGCAAGTACCCGTTCTATGTGGAGCTGGACAGCACCGACGGCCTGATTCTGGGACAGCATGTTTACCTGGAAATGCTGACGGAAGGCGACGGCACGTCCTCCGGTCTGCCCCTCAGCAGCGCCTTCATCTGCTTTGAAGACGACGGCTCTGCCTACGTGTGGGCGGAGAAGAAGGGCAAGCTGGAAAAACGCAGCATCACGTTGGGCGAGCACGATGAGGCGACGGACACCTACGACGTGCTGGACGGCCTGACGCTGGAGGATTACATTGCCTTCCCCGACGAGCAGCTGTGCCACAACGGCGCGCCGACCACCCATGAAATGACGGTGTCGGAGAATGCGGACATGCCCATGGACAACATGGGCGAGGGCGGCATGGATATGCCCAGGGAGGACATGCCCATGGAGGATATGCCCGCTGAGGGCATGGATATGATGCCCGAGGAAAGCATCTCCGGGGAAACCGGGGAGATGCCCGGTGAGGATGCGGCGGCAGCCGAGACCGTATCCACGGAAGGCGGGGTGGGCTAAGTGGCCATCCTGAAACTGACGGACATCTGCAAGGACTATGTGCAGGGCAAGGAGCCTGTGCGGGTGCTGAAAAATGTCAACCTGACCATGGAGCGGGGCGACTACCTCGCCATCATGGGGCCTTCCGGTTCCGGCAAGACCACCCTGATGAACATCATCGGCTGTCTGGACGTTCCCACCTCCGGTACCTATGAGCTGGACGGCCAGAACCTGAAGGACATGGACGACGATGAACTGGCGGATATCCGGAACAAGCACCTGGGCTTCGTGTTCCAGAGCTTTTACCTGATGCCCAAGCTCACCGCGCTGGACAACGTGGCGCTGCCCCTGCTGTACGCCGGGGTGAGCCTGAAGGAACGGCGGGAGCGGGCTGCGGAAGCGCTGAAGGCCGTGGGACTGGAAGAGCGGATGGACTTTTTCCCCAACCAGCTGTCCGGCGGCCAGTGTCAGCGTGTTGCCATCGCCCGGGCGATGGTGGGAAAGCCGGATCTTTTGCTGGCGGACGAGCCGACCGGCGCGTTGGATACCAAGGCGGGCAACCAGATCATGGATATCTTCCGGCGGCTCAGTGACGAGGGCATGACCATCCTCATGATCACCCACGAGCTTGCCATTGCCCAGTGTGCCGACAAGATTTACCACATTCTGGACGGGCAGCTCCGTACTTACGACGAGCAGCAGGAGGGAGGTGCCGGGAATGAAGAAGCAGAATAAGAAAAAGATCATCATAACGGTGACCGCCGTGGTGCTGGTCGTGGCCATCGGCCTTGGCGTGTGGTTCGGCGTGAGCCGGGGCAGATCGGAGCCGGTGAAGGTGTTTGCCTTTAACAGCGTAGGCATGACGGAATATTGGGGCGATTCTCAGGAGAGCTACGGCCCCGTCTCCACGGATAAAATCCAGACCGTGTTTCTTTCCTCCACCCAGACGGTGACGGAAATGAAAGTCGCTCAGGGTGACGAGGTGAAAAAGGGCGACGTGCTGATGACCTTCGACACCACCCTGTCCGACCTCCAGCTGGAACGCAAGCGGCTGGAAGTGGAAAAGCTGAAGCTGGACTTGGAAACTGCCCAGAAGAAGCTGAAGGACATTCAGAACATGAAACCCATGTCCATCGTGAGTTCTGACGATTTTGATAACAGCGATGAGGATTCGGATGACGAAGGTGATCTGAAAAAAGACTATGAATTATCCTACGACCATGCCTATGACGGTAGCGAGTCGGGTAAAGCGCTGATCTGTTGGCTCCGTCTGACGACTAACGCCAATGGTGACCGCGTGACGCCCACCGTCGATGATGCCCTCTTGGAAGAGGCACGGCAACAGGCGGAGAAATTCCAAAATGAGAACCAACCCGACCCAACGGAACCGTCTACGGAACCAACCACTGAGCCAACTACAGAATCGACTACGGAACCGGCTACGGAGCCTCCTACGCAGCCGGGTACAGAGCCGCCTACGCAGCCGAGTACGGAACCGCCTACACAACCAAGTACGGAAGCGTCTACACCTTCCACGGAGGAAACCTCCGAGGGCGAAGGCGGTGAGCATTCCAGCGCATCGGCTGCGGAAAACCCTGACGAGAAGCCTACCATTACCGTGAATTCCTACTACATGGTCATCAAGGCCACGGAGGGCAACAAGCGCATGGGTGCCCGGGTGGTCTGGCAGGGAATGTACATTAGGAAAGTGGGCAGTGGTTTCACCTTCCAGTTCTTTGACGCTACGGGCGTCCCTGACCACATGGCTACCGACCCGGACGACCCGGACAATACCGATCCCACTGACCCGGATATGCCTGACCCCGGCAGCGGCTATACCGCCGCGCAGCTGGCACAGATGCGCGCCGAGCAGGAGAAGACCATCAAGGAAACGAAATTCAAGATCAAGATGGCCGAGGCGGACTACAAGATCATGCAGACCGAAATGAGCGACGGCAACGTCTATGCCGAATTTGACGGCAAGGTGGTCTCCGTCCTGTCGGAGGACGAGGCCAAAACCCAGAATCAGCCTGTCATCAAGGTCTCCGGCGGCGGCGGATTCTACATCCAGGGCAGCGTCAGCGAGCTGGAAAAGGACAAGATGCAGATCGGCCAGGAGGTCACGGTCAACGACTGGAACACCGGCATGACCTATACCGGCAAGATCGTCTCCATGGGCGATTTCCCCACCAACAGCGATGGCTGGAACGGTTCTGGCAACCCCAATGTATCCTACTATCCCTTCACGGTCTTCGTGGACGAAACTGCGGACTTGCAGGCGGGAATGTACGTCAATATCCAGTATTCCTCCGCGGAAAGCGAGAACGGCATTTACCTGGAGAACCCCTTCATCCGTACCGAGAACGGGCAGTCCTATGTCTATGTCCAGGGTGCCGGCGGTAAGCTGGAGAAGCGGTTCGTGACCACGGGCAAGGCGCTTTGGGGCAGCTATACCGAAATCCGCAGCGGCCTGACGGTGGACGATCTCATCGCATTCCCCTACGGCAAGAACCTGAAAGAGGGCGCGCCCACGGTGGAGAGCGACGTGAGCGACCTGTACAGTTACTAAGGAGGGCAAATTTATGATAGAAAATATCCGACTTGCCTTTCAGGGTATCTGGGGACACAAGATGCGGAGCGTGCTGACCATGCTGGGCATTATCATCGGCATCGCGGCCATCATCACCATCGTTTCCACCATTCAGGGTACCAACGAGCAGATCAAGGAAAACCTCATCGGCGCGGGCAACAACGTGGTCACCGTCAATCTGAATCAGTCGGGGTATTCCTATGATATGGGCTGGAATTCCATCCCTGACGGCGTGCGGGTCATCACCGAGGAGACCCGGCAGGAGTTAAAGAACATCTCCGGCGTGGAGGAAGTATCGCTGTACAACTCCCGGAACAATTCCGATTTTGTGTACTACCAGAACACGAGCTTCAACGGCGAGACCTACGGCATTGATATGCACTATCTGTCGGTTTACGGCTATCAGGTCAAGTCCGGCAGGGGCTTCACGCAGGCGGATTACGACAATTTCCGCAAGGTGGCGCTGGTGGACGCCAACACGGTTTCCACCCTGTTCGGCGGAGAAAATCCCGTGGGAAAGTCGTTGGAGGTCAAGGGCGACGTATTCACCGTGGTGGGCGTGGTTGCCCTTTCCAAGGAGTTCACCCCCACCATTGAGACATTGCAGGACTACCTCCTCTATGCGGACACCTCCTCCGGCTGCCTGTACATCCCCAGCACGGTCTGGCCGACGGCGTTCCAGTTTGACGAACCTCAGAACGTGGCCATCAAGGTGAAAAACACCGACACCATGGCCACAGCAGGCAAGGAAGCGGCTGACCTGCTGACCCAGAAGCAGATCGTGGATTCGGAAAACTCCGACTTCGATTACCGCAGTCAGGACATGCTGGAACAGGCGCAGCAGCTGCAGAAAATGTCCCAGTCCACCAACACCCAGCTGATCTGGATCGCCAGCATCTCCCTGCTGGTAGGCGGCATCGGCGTTATGAACATCATGCTGGTGTCCGTGACGGAGCGGACGGCGGAGATCGGCCTGAAGAAGGCCATCGGCGCGAGAAAGAAGCGCATTCTGCTCCAGTTCCTGACGGAGTCGGCGGTGCTGACCAGTCTGGGCGGCATCATCGGCGTCATCAGCGGAGTGATCCTCGCGGAGCTGATCTCCAACATGATGCAGATCCCGGTGTCCATCAGCGCGCCGGCCATCATCGTGGCGGTGGTGTTCTCCACCTTCATCGGCGTGGTGTTCGGTATGCTCCCGGCCTACAAGGCGGCAAACCTGAACCCCATCGAGGCACTGCGCAGAGATTAAAAAACGAACGCCGCCGGTTTCCGTTTCGGAAACCGGCGGCGTAATTTTTGCCTTTGTTAAGGATTACACCGCACCCAGATATTCTTCCAGGCACAGCCCGGAGTCCTTCATGTCCATGGAAATTTCCCTGCCTACGTACCGGAAGTGCCACGGCTCGTTGGTGATGCCGGTGATCTCCGCTTTTTCCTCGGTGTAGCGGAGGATGAAGCCGTATTCCCAGCAGTGCTCCGCCAGCCAGGCGTTGGCTTCCTCTCCCGAGATGTCCACGGCCAGACCCATCTGATGCTCACTGGTGCCGGGGACGGCTACAGTTTCCAGCGCCTTTTTCCGGGCTTCATCGAAGTCGAGGTCAAATTCCTTCATGTGTTCCTGCGTCCGCTTTTCCAGAATGTCCGTCTGCTCCTGCATGGTGCGGTAGCCGCAGTTGAAGATGTACTCGATCCCCGCGCCTGAGCAATCGGAGAGCATCTGCATCAGCGGCTCGTAGCAACGTTGATCGACCCGGTGCCAGTCCACCACGATCACGGGGTTGACGGTATAGTAGCTTGGAATCGGGTGGGCGGCGTTGACGAGGATGACCTCCATGCCCTTGGGGGTAAAAAAGTGGGTCTCCCCATCGATCTCCGTGGGGCCGACGGCGGCAGAGCCGTCGGACAGGAAGTAATAGTTGTACTCGCCCTCCTGATACCAGCCGATGGTGGCTGCACCGTTTTCGCCGAAATAATACCGCTTTCCGCCGATCTCCTGCCACGCCGTCACCATGGTGCCGTCGGCCTGATAGTAGCGCAGTCCGTCCTCGGAGGTGAGCCAGCCGGTGTGCATGACGCCCTCATCGGAAAAATGGTAGCGGTTTTCACCGATGAATGCGTCGCCGGTCAGAGGCTGACCGCCTTCGTCAAGGTAGTAAATGTCCCCGCCGATGTTTGTGAAGCCGGTCCGCATTTTGCCGTCGTCGCCGAAATAGTACCGCTTTCCATCGATCTCCTGCCAGCCCGTGGCGAGAACGCCATCGGGGAGGTAGCAGGGCACGCCGTCCAGCTGCTGCCAGCCGGTGAGCATCCCGCCGTCATCGCCAAAGCAGTAGGTTTTTCCGCCGATGGTCTGCCAGCCGGTCAGCATGACGCCGTCGCTGCCAAAGTACCGGGTAACGCCGTCCTGTTCCAGCCAGCCGGTGGCGGGAATGCCGCCCTCAAGGAAAAAATACCGCTGCCCGTCTATATCCAGCCAGCCGGTAACGGGTTTGGCGTGAAAGTCCCGATAAAAGCGCACGCCGTCCTTTTCCGCCCAGCCGCTGCGATCGACCTTGGCGTCGTATATCAGCCATCCGGCGCAGGCCGAAAAGGCGAGCAGCTGAAAAATCAGCACAACCGCTAAAATACGGCTGGTTTTCGTCTTCATATTGCTTCCTCCGCGAAAAGTAACCGAAGGGGAATGCGCGCCTTTTCGGCGTAATTCCCCCGTACGCCTCAGTATATCATCGGACAGGACAAAATGCAACCCGCTTAATAGAACCTTCATAATCTTCCAGCCATATTTCGGCCTGTAAGTGTTGCTTTTTTGGGCGAAATATGGTATTATGAATTGCAATTTGAAGACAGGGGGCCGCTTTGGTCGCAGACCCCGAACAGGAGGTAAGAAGCTTGGCAAAAAAAGTACTGTGGATTCTGTTTGCCGTGGTTTTGGTTCTGGCACTGGCGGTGGCCGGTGTCACGGGGTATTTCTGGTATCAGAACAACCACATTTTCGTCGAGGACGCGGTCTACCCCATCAACGCGAAGACCTTGGATCTGCGGGGGCAGGACATTTCCTTTGAGCATTATGACGCCGTCCATTCCCAGCTGCCGAACTGCGAAATTTACTGGGACGTACCCTTCCAGGTCGGCAAATATCCCAATGATACCACGAAGCTGACGGTTGCGGATTTGACCGAGAAGGATATCCGGATTCTTCTAAACTATTTCCCCAAGCTGAAAACCCTGGACGCCACCGCTTGCAGCGATTACGCGGTTCTGGAATCTGCCAAGCAGCAGCTGCCCGGGTGCGAGATTCTTTACGAAGTCAATCTGGGAGGCAAGTCCTTCGCGCCGGAGGTCACCGAGCTGACGCTGGAGGTCGGGGACTATGACTACGATACGCTGATGGAGAATCTCCAATATCTGCCCGACGTGCAGCAAATCACGCTGAAAAAGCCGGAGCTGACCCTGGAGCAGATCGACGAGCTGAAAACGACCTTTGGGAACATCACCATCGACTGCACGGTGGACATCGGCGGCACGGAGTACACCATGGACACCACCGAGCTGAACCTGTCCGGAATCAGTTCCGGGGATGTGGCGGGCGTGAGCGAAAAGCTGGGTATGCTTTCCGGGCTGACCAGCGTGGAGCTGATGAAATCCGACGGCACCACGGGCCTGACAAAAGAGGACGTCAAGACCCTGAAAGAAGCAGCTCCGGCGGCATCCTTCCACTATGTCTTCGACTTCTACGGCGAGACCCTCTCCACCACCGAGACCACGGAAGTCCACATCAAGAATGTGAACATCGGCGAGGAGGGACTGCCGGAAGCCCGGCTGGCGCTGGATCTGATGGAGAACTGCAGCCGCTTCGTGCTGGAAAACTGCAAGATCTCCAATGAAAGCATGGCGCAGCTCCGTGAGGACTACCGGGACAAGACCAAGGTGGTCTGGCGCGTGCCTTACGGCGGCGGCAGCTGCATGACCGATTGCGAGGTCATCCGCTGCACCTACGAGCTGACGGACAAGAATGCCCAGAATCTGGTCTACTGCGAGGACGTGCGGTTCATGGACGTAGGACACAACGATGTGACCTTCCTTTCGGACTTCTCCTTCCTGAAGGGAATGCCCAAGCTGGAAGCCATTATCATTTCCAGCGCCTATGTCTCCGACCTGACGCCCTTCGCCAACTGCAAAGAGCTGAAATTCTTCGAGGCGGCCTTCTGCGGCAATATCGAGGACCTCACCCCCCTGGCGCAGTGCGAGAAGCTGGAAATGGTGAACATCAGCTTTACCAAGGTCAAGGATCTGTCCCCCCTGGACAATCTTCCCATCAAGACCCTGTTCGCCCAGAACTACAGCGCCAAGCGGATCTCGGCGGAGGAACAGAGCCGTTTCGCCTCGGTTCACCCCGACTGCCTGACCCAGTACACCGGCGATCAGCCCTATGGCCGCGGCTGGCGGTACGACGAACACGACAAATACCTGCCCTATTACGGGATGCTCCGGAAGGTCTTCCGTCTGGACGACAACATCATCCCCAACAGCGTCGGCTGGTATTTAAGAGAGGGCGACACCGATCTGCCCACGGCGGAGTCCTGAATCTGAATAAGCAAAGCTCTCCCGGATTCCGGGGGAGCTTTCCTGTACAAAGCGCATGATGGTTATATGGGTGCGAGAGTACCCCCTTTACAAAATGAAAACGATATGATACAATCGATAAAAAAGGAGCGATTGCAATGAACCTGGAAGAACTGAAAAAGAAAATGGACGAGGAGCACTATATTTATGACGATACGCTGGCGACGGTGCTGTATGTGGCCTTGCAGCTGGGCAGGCCCCTGCTGATCGAGGGCGCAGCCGGTGTGGGCAAGACCGAGGTGGCGAAGGTCATGGCCGCCGCCCTTGACCGGGAACTGGTGCGGCTGCAATGCTACGAGGGGCTGGACGAAAGCAAGGCGCTCTACGAGTGGAACTACCAGAAGCAGCTGCTGTCCATTCAGGTGAATATGAACGCCCAGGACAGGGAAGCGCTGACCCGCTCGCTGTTCAGCGACGAATACCTGCTGGAACGGCCGCTGCTCAAGTCCATCCGCTCGGAGAAGCCCGTGGTGCTGCTGATCGACGAGATCGACAAAGCCGACGAGGAATTCGAGGCGTTTCTCTTAGAGCTGCTGTCGGAAATGCAGGTGACGATCCCGGAGGTGGGGACGATCCGGGCAAACTCCGTTCCCTTCGTGGTGCTGACCTCCAACCGAGCAAGGCCCCTGTCCGAAGCCCTGCGGCGGCGGTGCGCCTATCTGTATATCGAGTACCCGGATATGGAAAAGGAACTGGCCATTCTCCGGGCGAAGCTGCCCCATGTGGACGACCGCCTCTGCGCGCAGGTGGCGCTGGCGGTGCAGAAGCTCCGCTCCAACGAGGTCATTCTGAAAAAGCCCTCCATTGCGGAGACGCTGGACTGGGCGGCGGCGCTGGACGCTCTCGGCATCCGGGAGCTGACCCCCGACGCCCTGCGGAAGACCGCCGGATTCGTGCTGAAAAACAACGAGGACATGGCGGCATTGGATGCAGAAGAAATGGGCGGCTGCCACTGCGGCGGCTGCGAGGGGCATCACCATGGCTGAGCCGGACGTTTATCTGGAAAAACTGTCCGCCTTCTCCCGGATGCTCCATCTGGAAAATCTAAGCGTCAGCCCCAAGGAGACGGAGGACGCCGCCCGACTGCTGATCGCTCTGGGCATGGACGACCGGGAGCGGGTAAAAACTGCCCTTCGAACTGTCTACGCCAAATCCCGGGAGGAGCAGATCACATTTGACCGGGTGTTCGACGGCTTTTTCCTCTCGGAGGAACAGATCCGCCGTCAGGCAAAGGAGCAGATGGAACGGGAGCAGGAGCTTGCGCAGCACCGCAAGGAAGCGGAGGAGGAGCTTCAGCTGAACGGACAGCCCATGGATTTGAGCGAAAAGCAGCGGGAGACCTACGCCGCCATGCCGGAGGAAGCCCGGCAGCGCCTGCGGGGGTTCATGGAAAAGTACCGCGGCACCGCCGAGCGCAACCCCAAGCTCTATGGCGATTTCATCCATTCCGTATTCACACGGGCGATTATGGAGCAGCAGATGCTCATGGAAAACGCCGGGGTGGGCGGGCAGGAGATGGACCCGGAGATCGGCATTCTCTACCGGGACATTTCCCAGTTCAAGGACACGGAAATTCCCAAAGCGATCGAGCTGATTCAGGCCGTAGCAAGAGAGATCAACGGGGAGCTGGCGGCCAGGGGTCACTCCGGCGGTCACATGGGAAAGCTGGATTTTCGCCGCACCATCCGCAAGGGACTGGAAACCGGCGGCAGCTTTTACCGCCTGCGCTACCGGAAGAAGCGCGCCAAACGGAAGCGTCTGGTGCTGCTGTGCGATGTGTCCGGATCCATGGTGCAGTTTTCGGAATTTGCCCTGCGGTTCATCCAGAGCCTGAACCAGGTCTCGGAAAGCTCCCGGGTATTTCTGTTCTCCGAAACGGCGGTGGAAGCGGACGCCTTCCGGCTGCAAAATATGGATTTGTTCCGCAGCTACGTAAAGGATTCCGGGATTTACGGCCGGGGTACGGACTTGGGCGAAGCACTGGAGACCCTGTGTGCCATGCATCCAAGCGTGTTGGGGGCGTCTGCGACGCTGCTCATCCTCTCCGACACCAAAACCATCGACCAGCCCCGGGCGGTCGCGGCGGTGCGGGAGGCAAAGCGTCAGGCGGGACGGGTGATCTTCCTGAACCCTATCCCGGAGGGGAAGTGGCAGTATATCAGAAGCGTTCAGACCATGGCGTCCATCTGCCCCATGGTATCGTGCAGCACCCTGCGGGAGCTGGCCTCGGCCTGCCGCAGACTGGCAAAGGAAATGTAAACGAGTTGACAGCCCTCCGCGCCGTAGGCGCTTCCGGAAGGAAATTGCCCGACGGATTTGATGGGTGGTCGTAAAGTGAATGGGGCGTATCCGTGCAGGTACGCTCCATTTTTCAATCCAACATGCGGGTACAACCCCTTGGCTCTCCCTCTGGGAGTCAGTATGAATATGTGGTGTTTTACAAAAGATGTGAACAAATATGAACAAATATGGGGAATTTAGCTTATGGAAAAATTGTGGATTTATGATATACTAAACCTTAGTAAGCCATACTCCCAAATTCGCGCGTAAACGCGCAAGGAGGTAAAGAAACATGCTGGATGTATCCTATTACCGCAAAACGGACGAGATCATTTCCCGTTACGTCCGGGATGCACGGTCCCTGATCCCCATTATGCAGGATATTCAGGCGGAGTACCGCTATCTTCCTGCGGAGCTGCTGAGCTATGTTGCCAAGCAGATCGGGATCACCGAAGCCAAGGCGTACTCGGTCGCCACCTTCTATGAGAACTTCTCCTTTGAGGCAAAGGGTAAGTACGTCATCAAGGTCTGCGATGGCACTGCCTGCCACGTTCGCCACTCTACCCCGGTTCTGGAGGCACTCTGGAAGGAGCTGGGGCTGAGCAAGAAAAAACACACCACCGACGATATGCTCTTTACCGTGGAAACGGTGTCCTGTCTGGGCGCCTGCGGTCTGGCGCCTACCCTGATGGTCAATGAGCAGGTGCATCCCTCCATGACACCGGAGAAAGCGTTGGCGTTGATTGCGGAATTGAGGGGGAAAGGCTGATGATCAAAACTTGTGAAGAACTGAATCAGGCCCGCGTTCAGGCGCAGCTGGAGATTCAGAGCTATGCCTGCCGGATTCTGGTCTGCTCCGGCACCGGCTGTATCGCGACCGGCTCCCATAAGATCCATGAGCGGTTTGAAGATCTGGTAAAAGAGACCCCCGGCATCGAGCTGGTGTTCTCTCCCTGCGGCGGCCACGACGGCGAGACGGTCGTCGGCGTCAAGAAGACGGGCTGCCAGGGATTCTGCGAGCTTGGCCCGCTGGTGCGTATCCAGAAGGGCGACAAGGTCATTCAGTACGTAAAGGTTCAGCCCGAGGACTGCGCCGAGATCGTGGAAAAGAGCGTTCTGGGTGACGAGGTCATCGAGCGCCTGCTCTACAAGAAGGGCGAAAAGGTCTACGTTCAGCCCGATGAAATTCCCTTCATCGCGAAGCAGACCCGGATCGTTCTGGAAAACTGCGGCAAGTTCGACGCCGAATCTCTGGACGAGTATCTGGCCTCCGGCGGCTTTGACGCGCTGAAGAAGGCCATGTTCGCCATGACCCGGGACGAGGTCATCGACGAAGTGGACCGCTCCGGCCTGCGCGGCCGCGGCGGCGGCGGCTTCCCCACCGGACGGAAGTGGAAGCAGGTCGCCCGTCAGAAGGAGACCGTGCGCTATGTGGTCTGCAACGGCGACGAGGGCGACCCCGGCGCGTTTATGGACGGCTCCGTTATGGAAGGCGACCCCTTCAAGCTCATCGAGGGCATGATGATTGCCGCTTACGCCGTCCGTGCGGAAAACGGCTACATCTACGTCCGCGCGGAATACCCCATGTCCGTGGCACGGCTGCGCAACGCCATTGCCCAGCTGGAGGAACGGGGACTGCTGGGTGACAACATCCTCGGCTCCGACTTTTCCTTCCATATGCACATCAACCGGGGCGCGGGCGCGTTCGTCTGCGGCGAAGGCTCCGCACTGACCGCTTCCATCGAGGGCAGCCGCGGCATGCCCAGAACGAAGCCCCCCAGAACCGTAGAAAAGGGTCTGTGGGAGAAGCCCACGGTGCTGAACAACGTGGAAACCTACGCCAACGTCCCCAAGATCATTCTGCAGGGCGCGGACTGGTTTAAGTCCATCGGCACCCCCGGCAGCCCCGGCTGCAAGACCTTCTCCCTCACCGGCGCCATTGAAAACACCGGCCTGATCGAAGTCCCCATGGGTTCGACCCTGCGTCAGATCATCTTCGACGTGGGCGGCGGATTGAAGGACGGCGCGGAATTCAAGGCCGTGCAGATCGGCGGCCCCTCCGGCGGCTGCCTGACGGAAGAACATCTGGACGTTCCTCTGGACTTTGACTCCGTGAAGAAATACAACGCCATCATCGGCTCCGGCGGCATGGTGGTCATGGGGCAGGACACCTGCATGGTGGAAGTCGCCCGGTTCTTCATGAGCTTCACCCAGCGGGAATCCTGCGGCAAGTGCACCCCCTGCCGGGAAGGCACCAAGCGGATGCTGGAGATTCTGGAGCGGATCGTCAACGGTCAGGGCAAGTTGGAGGACATCGATACGCTGGAAGAACTGGCGAAGATGATCCAGAGCATGGCGCTGTGCGGCCTGGGCAAGTCCGCCCCGCTGCCGGTTCTGTCCACTCTGGCCACCTTCCGGGACGAGTACGTCGAGCACATTGTGGATAAGCGGTGCCGGGCCAAGCAGTGTACCGCTCTGCGCCGGTACGTCATCAATCCCGCGTTCTGCAAGGGCTGCTCCAAGTGCGCCCGGAACTGCCCCGTCAACGCCATCTCCGGCGTGGTCAAGAAGCCCTACACCATTGATTCCAACAAGTGTATCAAGTGCGGCGCCTGTAAGGAAAACTGCGCCTTTGATGCCATCTACATCGAAGCGTAAGGAGGGCAATCATGGGTACTATTACAATCAACGGAAAAAAGGTAGAATTTACCGACGAGAAGAATGTTCTGACCATCATTCGCAAGGCCGGTTTCGAGGTCCCGACCCTGTGCTACCAGCCGGAGCTGTCCATTTTCGGCGCCTGCCGGCTGTGCATGGTGGAGGACGACAGAGGCCGCTTCTTCGCCTCCTGCTCGGAAGAGCCCCGGGACGGCATGGTGATCTACACCCATACCGAGCGTCTGCGCAAGAACCGCAAGCTCATCGTGGAGCTGCTGCTAGCCGCCCACTGCCGGGACTGCACCACCTGTGACAAGCACGGCAGGTGCAAGCTGCAGAAGCTGGCCTACCAGCTGGGCATCAACAATGTCCGCTTTGAAAATCACCGGGAGATCCAGCCCGTAGACTTTTCCTCTCCCGCCATCGTCCGCGACCCCAACAAGTGTATCTTGTGCGGCTGCTGTGTCCGGGCGTGCTCGGAGCTTCAGGGGATCGGCGTTCTGGCCTTTGCCCACCGCGGCACGGACGCTACCGTGACCACCGCCTTCGACCGCAAGATGGCCATGACCAACTGCGTCAGCTGCGGACAGTGCCGCGTGGTCTGCCCCACCGGCGCCCTGACCATTCACCACAACATGACCGACGTCTGGCAGGCGCTGGGTGACAAGAACACCCGCGTGGTCGCCCAGATCGCTCCCGCCGTCCGCGTGGCCATCGGTGAAGCCTTCGGTCTGCCCAAGGGCGAGAACTCCATGGGCAAGGTCGTAGCGGCGCTGCACCGGATGGGCTTCGACGAGGTCTTCGACACCGCCTACACCGCCGACCTGACCATTATGGAAGAGTCCGCGGAATTTCTGGAGCGGGTCAAGGCTGGCGCCAACCTGCCGCTGATGACCTCCTGCTGCCCCGCGTGGGTCAAGTTCGTGGAGAACGAGTATCCGGAATTCAAGGAAAATATCTCCACCTGCCGTTCTCCCCAAGCCATGTTCTCCGCCATCCTGAAGGACAGGCCAACGCCAAGGGAAAAAAGACCGTCGTAGTCTCCGTCATGCCCTGTACCGCCAAGAAAATGGAGGCGGAGCGCAAGGAGAGCTACACCCACGAGGAGAAGGACACCGATTACGTGCTCACCACCACCGAGCTGATCCGGATGATCGACGCCCACGGCATCAACTTTGAGGCGCTTCCTTCCGAATCCTGCGATATGCCCTTCGGCATCGGCTCCGGCGGCGGCGTGATCTTCGGCGCTACCGGCGGCGTGACGGAAGCGGTTCTGCGCCGTCTGATCGAGGGCCACGACCCGGCAACCCTGCGTGCGATCGCGGAGTGCGGCGCACGGGGCGATGAGGGCATCAAGGAATTCAGCGTTCCCTACAACGGTCTGGATGTGAAGATCTGCGTGGCTTCCGGTCTGGCAAACGCCCGGAAGGTGCTGGAATCCGTGAAATCCGGCGAGAAGGAGTACCACTTCATTGAGGTCATGGCCTGCCCCGGCGGATGCGTCATGGGCGGCGGCCAGCCAGTCTACGGCACCAAGGTGCGCCGGGCAGAGACCCGCACTAAGGGCCTGTACGAAGCGGACGGCGGCATGGCCATCAAGAAGTCCAACGAGAACCCCCTGATGGACGTGTTCTACAACGGTTACTTCAAGGGCAAAGCCCACGAGCTTCTGCATAATCCCCACGAATAAATTTATAATTTCCGGGGCGCACCCATTTGGGTCAATATTGCTGACTTAGTGACATTGGGCACGCGGCTGTCCCTCTATTTTATGCCCTTTTATCTCCGCCTCGCGTCCATCTTTATTCTTGTGCTATTGGATTTCATTTGTGCCAGCGGGGAGAAGTTGTCGTAATTCTTGGTAAAGTCCGCGTCGAAGATCGCACAATAATGTTTCGTCATGGCAAGGGTGCTATGCCCCAAGAGTTTTTGCAGAGTAAAGGCATCTCCGCCACAATCAATCAAATACTTTCGGGCAATGGTGTGGCGGAACAGATGGATGCTTGTCTTTTGGACTCCCCGCTGCGTGTTATACCTTGCTATGGATTGCCGCAGACCATTCTCCGTCAGTTGAGAGCCGGTTTCTGTGCAAAAGAGGAAATCAGCCGCCTCCCCGCCTCTGTGCCGCAGATACTCCCGCAGAATGGACACCATGGCACTACAAAGGGGAATGACCTGGGTTTTCCTGTTCTTTGTGTGGCGGTAGAACACCACGCCGCCGTCCAAATCCACATCTCGGATTTGAATTGCGCTAACTGTCGCGGCTCGGCTGCCGCAGTTCAATAAAAAGTTGATAATCACCCAATCCCGATATTCGGCAAAGGTTGCTTTCCGAATGTCGGGCTTTTTTAGTAATGCGGACAGTTCTAAATCCGAATAGGTTTCTTTCACAGTTTCCTCCGCCTTGTAGAGCGGGATATTGAGGCGGGTAATGCCTTGTCATTGCACCAAGAGAAAAAGGATTTGAGGGCACGTGTATAACTGTTGATGCTGTTGGGGGAAAGGTGCGCGGTGCGCATACTGATAATCATTGCATCCAAATCCGCCTTTTGGAGCATGGCAATGTCCATCTTTACATCCAAGTGCCGCGCCACGGCTTGAAACTGGGCTTGATAACTTTGCAAAGTCTTTTCGGCAAGTCCCTTTGTCTTTTTGGAAATGATGAAGTCGGAAAAGGTTTCCCCGATGGTTGCACTCACTACTAACTTGATTTTAGCCATAATATCTGTCCTCTTGATTTCATAATTTTTAGCCTAAAATCAAGAGCACAGGTCAACGCTTGCCTTTTGGCGAAAACCGAAGAAAATCACACATCACAAGCAATAAAAGTAATAAAAAGCCTTGATTTCCGAAGGAATCAAGGCTTTTGACGGAGATAAGCGGGATCGAACCGCTGACCTCTTGAATGCCATCGAGCCGTTGCCACGGCTCAGGGAAACTTCGGTGCAGCGAATCGAAAAAGTGTTGTCCCACAGTGGTTTTTCAATTCCATTACTATCCAACTGCTTGTATAAAAGGGTAATTAACTTCTTGAATGCTCTATAATGATGTTAGCACAGCATCCCGAAAAAATCAACTTTTATTCATCTTCTCTTTCAGAACAAAACAACTCCTGTTTGTGTTTTACATTCCTTCCCAACATCTTTCTAACAACTGTGGAAGTCCCGCTTTGTGGTACACAGGAACGCCGCCACCATGCTCTTTTTTACGAGGCGTTTGCCTCGTTTTTTCTTTGCTCTTCTCAGATAACCAGTCATCTTAATACGACATGTCTGAGATAAAGTGTTATATAATAAAGGCACAAAGAGAGAGGAACACAAAACCTAAAACCTCTCAGTCAGAAGTCAAGGATATGCCGAAACCAAGGCAGCCAATCAGGATTGCAAATGGTAGCTTTGCATGTCTAACATTTGGGGTTCAGTTCATTGCTTGGCAGTGCTGATTATTTGTGATAACGAGTGCGCTCTATTGCAGCCAGCGTTACCAAATAAGGCGCCGGGATGTACTAGGGTCTATCTGAAAACCGTCAACATGCCCAAACAGCGGGTCTTTTCCGCCTGCTGTGCACCATTTTCCCTTGTAATACACAAAGTATTCCTGCGGAAAAATGGCTTCAGCAGGCGAAAAATCCCTCGCTGTTGGTCATATTCCCGGTTTTCGGATAGACCCTAGCTATACGGGAGATTTTTGGAAGGCTTTATTTTCGCAAGTCATATACGGTGTCCCGCAATACCAGCATTGTGCCAATTCGCATACAAATCGTCGCAGGCTGCGAGTCACTGGACGCAATCTGCTTAAGCAAAAGGGAAACAGCGCTTCCACCCAAAAGCTCTTTTGGAACATGGATAGTCGTAAGCTTTGGAGAAGTGACATAGGACATCGGCATGTCATCAAATCCAACGATAGAAACATCTTCAGGGATCCTGTAACCGTGTTCTTTGAGGGCGCGCATGCAGGAAATTGCAATGATATCGTTATCTGCAAACAGTGCGGAAGGAATGCGGTCAGCGCTGCGCAAATACCGAGTCATATCATTGTATGCGCTATCCTGTGTGGGTCCAACATGGATATGGGTAACTGAACAGCGGTTGGTAATATCGAAATCAGCGATTGCTTTTGTAAAACCGTTGTATCGCTCGACAAAATTATTGATATGAACATTGGAGTGGATGTAACCAAGATCGGTATGACCAAATTCAATCAGGTGTTTGGTGGCGAGATATGCGCCTTGGCTGTTGTTGATTACAACACAGTCAAGCAGTGTTCCTTCAAAATAGCAGTCCAGTACGACAATGGGTTTGCCGATCGTCAGAAATTGCTGGATATCTTCTGGTTCCATTTCTGTTGCCAACAGAATAATACCGGCACAGTCGGACATCGAGAGCGACTTGAGCTGTTCTGCGTTGTCTTGATTACCATAAAAATAACTAATTTGAAGATTATAACCGGAATTTGCGACCTCCGCACTGATTCCTTCGGTCACGGCAGCGAAGAAAGGCGTGTCGCCATAGACCATGCCGTGCTTTTTGAAGATAACAAGATTGATAAAAGTAGAGGAAAAGGATTTGCGCAACGGACGCTTTAAACCATATTCCTTTGCGGCGCGGAGAATGAAATCACGTTTTTCGTCACTGATCCCTTTTCTCCCGTTTAAAGCAATCGATACAGCGGAAGCGGAAATACCGAGCTTTTCTGCAAGCTCTTTAGCTGTAATAGACATAGAATCAACCTCCGACCCGTTTGTTGGTTATATAATAACATGTAAAGTGGCTTTTTGTCAACTAAAAAGCAAAATATTTTGAAAACTATTTAGAAAAAATTTAGCTAAATAGTGTCGGCTTCAGACGAAAAACAGGCAAACTGACTGAAATAAACATGGAATATTTGTATAATTTAGAGATATTGCAATGTAAGCATTGACAATCGCACTAAATTCTGATATAAAGTTAAGCATAAATTAAACTAAATTTTATGGAGGGTTCAGCGTGAATGAGGTATTACTCAAGGCGGAAGGAATATATAAGTCCTTTGGCGCTACAAAGGCAGTCGTGGATTTCCACATTGAAGTTTGCCGCGGAACGATCCATGGACTAATCGGAGAAAACGGTTCTGGAAAAAGCACCTTCTCCTCGATTGTGGCGGGTATCCAACAGCGGGACAGCGGTCGGTTGCTGCTTCGAGGAGAGGACTATGCACCGACTTCTTCGGTAGATGCCGCAAAACAAGGCGTATCTCTCATTGTTCAGGAAATTGGCACGATCGGTTCAATCCCTGTTTCGGCGAATATCTTTCTTAATGAAGAGAGGCGCTTTGTTAAGCACGGCTGCATCGACTACAATACGATGAATGCTGAAGCTAAAAAGATTCTTTCTCAAATTGGCGGTGAGCACATCGACCCGCAGGCTATAACAGGCACACTGAACCTGGAAGATCGAAAACTGGTTGAAATCGCAAGGGGAATGTACTCTGAGCCGGAGCTGCTGATTATTGACGAGACATCCAATGCACTTGCAAAACATGGACGCGATATTCTGTATCAGAATATGCGTGCGGTGCGAGATCGCGGTGGTGCCGTAATCTTCATCACCCATGACCTTGCGGAGCTGATTGATATCTGCGACTGTGTCACTGTTATGCGTGACGGTCATTATATCGAAACCCTTTTCAAAGAGCAGATGGAAGAGAGCCGCCTCAAGAGCCTGATGGTTGGACGTGAGGTAGCGGACAACCTCTACCGTGCTGACGATGCACCGGATTATCAGCCTGAGGTCGTTCTACGTGCAGAGGGACTCAATGCGATTAATGTTTATAGCGTTACAATCGAGCTGCACAAGGGAGAGATCCTCGGAATCGGCGGTCTTGCTGAGTGCGGAATGCACGAGTTGGGCAAGGTCCTCTTCGGAATTGAAAAGCCGGATAGTGGAACAGTGACGGTAGGCGGAAAGACAATCACATCTCCTCGTGAAGCAATCCGGCTGGGTGTTGGATATCTCTCGAAAAACCGGGACACTGAGGCGATTATACTAAATGCCAGCATTCAGGACAACATTTGTTTACCAAGTTTACCCAAGCTGACAAAACACGGATTTATCAACCCCAAAAGGGAAAAAGCACTCGCTGCAAAATGGACGGACGCGCTGGCAATCAAGATGCGCAGCAGCGACCAGCATTGCCGGGAACTGTCGGGCGGTAACAAACAGAAGGTCGTTCTTGCAAAGTGGATGGGTAACGATTCACAAATTCTCATCATGGACTGCCCAACCCGCGGTATTGATATTGGTGTTAAGGAAGCAATCTACAAGCTGATGCAGCAATTCAAAAAAGAGGGCAGATCTATGATCATGATTTCAGAAGAACTGCCGGAACTGATTGGAATGAGTGACAGAATCCTGATTATGAAGAATCATGAGATTGTGCAGGAAATTCCTCGCAGCGCCCAAATCGATGAAAATCAGCTCGTCAGCAGCATGATCTGAGGGAGGGACGAAGATGAAGATCCAATCAAAGCTCAATACGAAGCTACTGGTCAATGTTTTCCCTTGGGTGAGCTTGATCCTTGTGGTCGCGGTGTTCGGGGTCGCATCTAAAGGACTGCTGTTCAGTGCATATAACCTGAAAACAATTTTCTCACAGTCGGTGCTATTTATCATTGGAGGGCTTGGACTTTCTTTTTTGTTCGCACAAGGTGCTTTTGATCTTTCCTTCGGCAGTGTCGTTTGCTTTGCGAGTCTCCTTGCGGCAAAGGCAGTGGAAGTCACAGGGGTGGATCTGCTGATTTTTGTGATCCCGTTTGTTGTCTGTATTGGAATCGGCATACTGAACGGACTGCTTTATTCAAGAGTTGGCCTCGTTGTCTTTATCCAGACCCTCGGTGTTTCCTTCCTGTTGAAGGGAACCTTTACGACACTGCTCGGACCAACAGGTCATATTAAAGTGCCGAAAGTGCTTAACTTTTTTGATAGCCTTCCGTTTACTCTGGCATTTACCATTGTTGCGACGGTTTTTGTTGGATGGCTGTTCAGTTATACCGCATTTGGCAAGCACTGTCGGATGGTTGGTTCTGGACAGGAGGCGACCGTGCAATCCGGCGTGGATATCCGCAAGACAAAACTTCTGGCTTTTGTTGCGGCGGGAGTCACTGGCGGTGTGATCTCTCTGCTTTCAATGGCAAGAGGCGGCCAAGTTAGTACCAGCACGGCTTCCAACTTTGAGTTTAACGTTATGATTGCACTTACCCTTGGCGGAATGCCTTCCGAGGGTGGAACAGGAGCAAAGCTGCGCAGTGTTTTTATTGGCTGCTTTATCGTCTCGGTGCTGACCAATGGGATGGTGCTTCTTGGCATTGACGGACGTATGCAGGAGGTTATTAAGGGATTGATCTTTGTCTTAGTCCTGATTATGACCTCCCGACTCAAGGAAAAGACTGCGACTATGTAAACTATGTTTTCAATGTCTGGATAGACATTTAATAAAAATTATTGGAGGAAAAAAGAATGAAAAAATTTGTAGCATTATTGTTGACGCTCGTTTTGACCTTTTCCCTCGCTGCTTGCGGTGCTGAGGGAGGTGTCAAAGACGATGAAGCAGCAGGTCCCGGCAGCTTTAAGATTGGTACTCTCGATACAGGCTCGGCGGATGCAACAACTGCCCCACTGCTGAATCAGCTTAAGCTGACCGTTGAGGCTCTCGGTTGCGAACTGGTTACTGCGACCTCAACTGGTATGTCTGCAGAAGAAACCCTTGTTGCATTGCAGAACTTGATTGCAGCAGGTTGTGATGCCATTCTGGTGCCTGCCGCGATGATCTCTCCTGCAAAGGTAGCAGAAATCTGTGATCCAGAAGGTGTATACTGGGGCACTTATTTTTACAAGTTTGAAGAGGGCACCGAGGATTACGAAGTTGCCATGAATTCTGAGTATTTCGTCGGTACTACCTATGAGGACGATGTCGACTCTGCCTACTGGGCAACCAGTGTGCTTGGTAAACTGGGGTGCAAGAATCTGTGCATGATTGGCTTGCCTACTGGTGGTACTACAGCAAACATGCGCGACGAAGGTATTGCAAAGGCTTGTGAGGAATACGGAATGACCGTCCTTGCCGAAGAACGCGATTTCACTTTGACCTTCACTGCTGCAGGCGGTGCAACCATCGCAGAGCGATTCCTCACTGCCTATCCCGAGTGTGACGGCATTATTATTGCAGGTATGACTCAGTACTGCCTGCCCGGCATTGTCCAGACTCTGGAACAGACTGGTAACATTAATAAGATTAAGGTTGCAGGTATCGACTTTAACGAATTCCAATTTGACTATATGGAGCAGGGTGCTCTGCACGGCATCGTTGGCGGCCACTTTGCTGGCCCCACCTACACTGCAATTCAGATGATTAACATCCTCAACGGCACACCTCTTACTGAAGAAAAGGTGCAGCTACAGGACATGTTCATTAAGCTGGGAAGCAACGAAGAGGCTCAGACCTATGCAAACTATATTAACGAAGTTGGTTACCTCTATAGCGAGGAAGAAATCAAGAACTGCCTCGTACTCAACAACCCCGACTTCACCTTCGAGGATCTGAAGGCGATTGCTGACAGCTATAGTCTGCAGGATTTGCTTGACCGTAACGGCAAGTAACCGGCTGAATGAGTGACGGCCGGCTGGCAGAAACCGCCGGCCGTCGGATTTGACCCACAGGGGGATATTTATGAACACGAAACGATTTGCACAGGGGGTTTTTGCCGCCCTGATTATACCGGGCGCGGTTTATCTGATTTTTGCGCTGCTACGGCCGGATGTGTTCTGGCGTGCTGATGTGGTCTATCTGCTCTTTATCCAGTCTATCGAATCTATCATTCTGGGCTGGGGCATGAGTTTTGGTATGATTTCGGGTAATATGGATCTGTCCGTCGCAGCAGAGACAATTCTCGGCACGATTGTTGCGGCAATCGCCGCAAAATCCTTCGGCATCCCCGGTCTTGTCGTGGGAGCTCTTGCAACAACAATGGTAGTAGGCTGGCTCAAATCTCTGGTCCTGAGGGTTATTCGTACCAACTCACTGGTCATCAGTATTGCCTATTGCCTGCTGCTCGGCGCACTGGGTGCGGTTGTTGCACAGAATAAGTCACTGGTCGTTACGAGTGCGCAAACAATCCTTGGCAAGGCACCGTGGAATATCCTTATTGCGGTTGGATTGGGTGCATTGATGTTCTATCTGCACAAATACAGCGTGTTTGGCTCGAACTGCCGTGCTGTTGGCGGTGACGCCCAGCTCGCAAAAAATGCAGGTATTGACAAATATAAGGTGTACGGAAAGGGATTCCTTGTCGCCTCGTTTTACGCCGGTTTTTCCGCAATTATCTCGCTGAGCCGAGGCGCAGGTACCGCTGCAGCCACCGGTCTGCAGTCGATGACACCAATCTTTAGTGCAATGATTGGTGTGTTCCTTGGCCTGATGCTTACCCGTTGGGTCAACATCGTATTCGGCGTTATATCCGGCATCCTGACCATGAATATCATCGGCTATGGACTGCTGGCGCTTAGCGTAGAACCGGACATTAAAAATACGATAACCGGTGCATTCCTGCTGACAATCATGACAATTATGGCGGTACGGGAACGTAAAGCGATGGAAAAAGTAAAACGCGACCTGTTTAATATGCAGCGAGTTGCGAAACAGGTACAATATGTAAAACAGGAGGAGTGAACCATGTTAAAAAAGAGGCCGTTTGAATTCCCGGGTGAAAAGGCGATTCGCGTTATCTGTGACACAGATGCTTACAATGAATGTGATGACCAGTTTTGTGTTGCACATCTTTGGATGACGCCTCGTTTTGACGTTAAGGCAATGATCGCTGCCCAGTACGGTCACGTTATGAATGTGCAGGGAACAGAGCAGAAGAGCTATGACGAGCTGGTTAATCTGGCAACCTTAATGGATATTCGCGACGAAGTGAATATTCTCCACGGCGGTGTGACCGCATTGCCCGATGAGAACACTCCTGTGGACAGTGAGGGTGCCCGCTTTATCATCGAAGAGGCTATGAAGGATGATCCTCGTCCTCTGTTTGTATGTTTCCTGGGACCGACGACAGAAATTGCATCTGCTTACCTGATGGAGCCGCGTATTGCGGACAAGCTGACAGTGGTCTGGATTGGTGGCGGCGCCTATCCGGAAGGTAATTTTGAATTCAACCAGGGAAACGATATCAACGCGGCTCGGGTACTTTACAAGAGCAATATTGAACTATGGCAGGTGCCGATGAACGTCTACACTACCATGAAAATCAGCTATTTCGAGATGATGAACAAGATCTACCCCTGTGGCAAGATTGGCAAATATCTCGTTGAACATGCGATGGATTTTGGCAAGCAGTTCGACCAAATAATTGCATCAATGGCAGACAATCCTGCCGCAGCATCGATGATGGGTGGTGCCAGTGTGTCTAAAGCAGCGGCAGCGACTTCCTTTGGCGGCGAGCTTTGGAGCCTTGGCGATTCCCCGGTAGTTGGTATTATGCTCAATAACACAATGGGCCGTTACGAGATGCATGATGCTCCGGGCGATGTGGGTCTGGACGGCAAGTATGATTGGTCCAAGCCAAGCAGCCGGAAGGTTCGTGTCTATAAGGACATTGATAGCCACTTCATCCTCAATGATATGATTGAAAAACTACAATTCTATTTCGGATAAAAACTTTTGCCAATGGGGCGGGCTGAAACGTCCGTCCCGTTAGTGCATTATGAACCCGAAGGGGACGAAAAATATGTTAAGGAATCTAAAACAAACCGCATATGAGCTTCGGCTCGATGTGCTTGAAATGGTATATGAACACAAATCGGGCCATATTGGCGGGAGTATGTCCTGCATGGATATCCTAACGACCCTATATGGTAGCGTTATGGACATCGATAAGATTAAAGCCGGTGCTGATTGTAGGGACCGTTTTGTTCTCAGCAAAGGTCACTGTGCTGAGGCACTGTATGCTGTGCTTGCCCAATTTGGATTAATAGATAAATCGGAGTTGGATACCTTCACGATGTTCGGGACTCGTCTTGCGGAGCATCCAACCAGCAAAATCCCTGGCGTCGAAGCAGCGACCGGCGCACTGGGACACGGGCTATCTCTCGGCGTTGGGATGGCAATCGGTCTGAGAGCAGACAGCAGCCCGGCACATGTCTATGTTTTAACCGGTGATGGTGAGCTCGCCGAAGGTTCTGTCTGGGAGGCAATGATGTCCGCAGCAAAGTATAAACTGGACAATCTTACCTTGATCGTGGATCGTAATCGCTTGCAAATTTCCGGTGGAACTGAAGACGTAATGCCCCTTGACGATCTTTGCGATAAAATCAGTGCGTTCGGTTTTTCTGTGCTTGTATGTGACGGACACGATTACGTTGCTCTGGAGCAGGCGCTGCGGCATAGAACGGCGGAAAAACCGGTAGCAATTATTGCCCAGACTGTCAAAGGAAAGGGCTCACCGATAATGGAGAACAAGGCTGACTGGCACCATCTGATTCCAAATAAGGAACAGTATGAACAGATCAAAGCTGACATCCAGACGGTACTCAGGGAGGTATGACAGATGGCGATGGTTTCTTGCAGAAAGGCGTTTACTGCAAAACTGCTTCAGAATGCAAAGAAAAATGCTGATATTTTTGCAGTCGCGACCGATTCCCGCGGCAGTGTGACCCTTGGAGAGTTTGGCAAACAACTGCCTGACCGTCTGATTGAATTTGGAATTGCGGAACAAAACGCTGTTGCAGCAGCTGCCGGACTTGCAAAGACAGGGAAGAAAGTCTTTGTGACGGGACCAGCCTGTTTCCTTGCGGCGCGGGCGTATGAACAGGTTAAGGTGGATGTTGCGTACAACCGGACGGATGTCCGAATTATTGGAGTCAGCGCTGGTGTTAGCTATGGACCTTTAGGCTGCACACATACGACGATGCACGATTTTGCGAGTATGCGTGCGTTGCCGAATTTGACGATTCTTGCACCTTGTGATGCTGTGCAGACGGAGTATCTAACCGATCTGCTTTGCCAATTCACTGGCCCGGTTTACATGCGTATGGGCCGCGGGGACGTGCCGCCTGTTTATGAGGCTGGGGAAAAATTTGAAATTGGAAAGATAAAGACAGTGTGCGAGGGAACGGATGCGACGATTATCGCATGCGGCGAAATGGTTGCACCGGCAAAAAAAGCAGCGGAACTATTGCAAGCCGAAGGTATTTCTGTGCGGGTGCTCGACTGCTTTACGATACAGCCCATGGACACAAAGACAGTAGAGAAAGCTCTGCGCGAGACCCGTGCCGTTGTTACTGTTGAGGAACACAGTACACGAGGCGGCCTTGGAGAAGCTGTTTCGCATATTGCGGCAGAGTTACGCGGTAGCGCACCGATGCGGCTCTTAGGCCTTCCGGAGGAGGTTGTAATCGGAAAATCTCAGGAGTTGTTCGCCTACTATGGTCTGACCCCCGAAGGGATTAGTGCCGCGATCAAAGAACGGCTGGAGTGTGAATAGGATGAGCTACATACTGGCGATTGACCAGAGCACTGCGGGAACAAAAGCAGTGCTGTTCAATAAATATGGAGCGGTTATTTCCCGAAGTGATCTGCCCCATCGACAGATTGTCGATGAACGGGGGTGGGTCGAGCACGATCCAGTCGAGATTATTACCAATGTCAACACGGCAGCAAAACAGGTTGTCGAGCAGGCTGATATCCTGCCGGAAGAAATTAAGGCAATTGGTTTAAGCAACCAGCGGGAAACGGTTGTTTGCTGGGATCGTGAGACCGGACAGCCGGTTTATAATGCAATTGTCTGGCAATGCGGCCGTGCCGCACCTATTGCGGACGCACTTGCGCCGTATGCCCGGTTGATCCGCGAGAAAACCGGACTTAATAACTCTCCGTTTTTCTCGGCACCCAAGATGGCATGGGTGGTGCAGAATGTTCCAAGGGCAGCAGAATTGCTCGAACAGGATAGACTGTGCTGCGGTACAATTGATACTTGGCTGGTCTACACATTGACAGATGGCCAGAGCTATAAGACAGACTTTTCTAATGCATCGCGCACAGAATTGATGAATCTCGACACGCTGGACTGGGATGATTCCTTAATCGAGATGTTTGGACTTCGTAGGAGCTGCCTCCCGGAAATCGTTCCAAGTGACCACTTGTTTGGAATGACTGATTTTGATGGTTTATTCCCGCAAAAGATTCCAATTGCTGCCGTGCTGGGAGATAGTCATGCGGCATTGTTTGCAAATGGCTGCTTTGCGGAAGGAATGACCAAAGCAACTTTTGGAACGGGAACTTCGGTGATGATGAATGCAGGAGCCTCCAGACCGAAGCAGGTGCCGGATGGGTTGGTGGAGAGTGTTTCCTGGGGACGTGGCGGAGAGGTTTTCTATGCGCTCGAGGGAAACATTAACTATAGTGGTGCACTGATCAAATGGTTGGTCAATGATCTCGAACTGATCCAAACCAGTCGCGAATCCGGACAGTTTGCTATGCAAGTGAAAGATACAGGCGGCGTCTATTTCGTGCCGGCGTTTTCCGGCCTCGGTGCGCCCTATTGGGATAACGACGCTCGTGCGATGATATGCGGAATAACGGCAGCAACCAAAAAAGCGCATCTTGTACGTGCGGCGGAGGAAGCGATTGCCTATCAGATTCGGGATATCACCGAACAGCTTGCACTTTGCGGAAAAACTGTTGGGCTTTTGTGCGTGGATGGCGGTGCGACGAATGACCAATTCCTCATGCAGTTCGTATCAGATATGACTGGTGCACCGCTCAAGCGATCAAGCATTGAAGAACTGTCTGCAGCCGGCGCTGCATATCTGGCAGCGTTGTCTGCCGGCATAGCAACGCAGACAGAGATTTTTAGCAGTATAGAATACACGCAGGTAGAACCCTCCATGCAGCAGACGCAGCGGGAACGGTTGTATAAAGGCTGGAAAAAAGCAGTGGCGATGGTCACGGAAAAGAAGAGGTAACGTATGAATCAAAAGAACAAATTTGGAATCATTGTTTCCACAAGATCGTTTTTTCCATCTAAGCTTGTCAAAACTGCGCGAGATGCAGTAATGCGGGTAATGGATAAGCTGGGATACGAGTACATTATGGTGGGGGAAAAGGATACGCAATATGGTGCGGTCCTCACGTTTGATGAGGCGAAGACCTGTGCGGAGTTGTTTAAAGCGCACCGTGAGGAGATTTGCGGCATCGTCGTCATCATGCCCAACTTCTGCGAAGAGTTGGGCATTGCGGAAGCGATTCAGCTTGCGGATTTGAATGTTCCGGTATTGATTCAGGCTTGTGACGATGATTTTGATAAGCTGGATATGGCAAATCGCCGAGATGCATTCTGCGGAAAGATTTCGGTATGCAATAATCTGTATCAGAGAAACATTCCGTTTTCACTGACCCGGTTGCACACTTGCCCGATTGAATCTCCGCAATTTGAGGACGATCTTCGGTGGTTTAAGGGTGTTTGCGCTGTAGTCAATGGCCTTAAAGGGGCGCGGATTGCGATGCTTGGTGCCCGGCCCATCGCCTTCAATACAGTCCGTTATTCTGAAAAGCTGCTGCAAAAGCATGGAATTAGTGTCCAAACAATTGATTTTTCTGAGATTATTTTCAAGGCAATGCACTACAACGATGCTGAAAAAGTTGCGGCGAAAATCAAAGAAATTCGTGAATACGGCAGCGTTCCTGCTTGGATCAGCGATGAGGTGATGGAAAAGCAGGCAAAGTTGTGCCTTGTGATTGATGAGACGATAGAGGATCTCCAGTGCGATGCGTCCACTGTCCAATGCTGGGATAGTGTGGAAAACAACTACGGCTGTGCGACCTGCCTTGCGATGAGCATGATGGGTGACAACGGTAAGCCTTCTGCGTGTGAAAGCGATGTGACTGGTGCATTGTCTATGCTGGCTGCTTGGCTTGCGGCCGGAACGGCACCTGCGCTGATGGACTGGAACAATAACATCCGAGAAGAGCGCAATGCTTGTGTTTCACTGCACTGTTCCAACTTCCCGAAGTCCTTTTTCCAAAACGATGTGGAGATTGAATGTCTGGACGTTCTTGGTTCTACGCTTGGTAAGGAGAATTGCTTTGGCGCCTGCAAGGGCCATGTGGCTGCCGGAGATATGACATTCATTCGGCTAACCACGGATGACCAGCGGGGAACGGTCAAGGCTTATCTTGGCGAAGGGGTGTTCCGGGATGAGGTGATTCCTACCAAAGGCGGTGTAGCAAACTGTTATATTGAGAACCTGCAGAATCTGTTGCGCTATGTTTGCGAAAATGGATATGAACATCATGTTTGCTTTGTCCGCGGCCATGTAGCTGACATCCTCGAGGAGGCACTGACAAAGTATATGGGAATTCCAGTTTACCGTCATCGTTAAAAGCTGTGTACTGATGTGGTAAAGGGTGTATCTGAACCTGTAGGTATAACAAAACCGCAAGGCCGAAAGCCTTGCGGTTTGCTGTTTTTGGTGGAGTAGCCCCATCAAAATCCGAACTCAACGCCGACTCGATCTCTTCAAGCGAGATCGTCTGCGTCCCATGTTGATAGTTATAGGTCAAGACCAGTTTATCATCGAACACATACACTGCGTTCACAAACGTGTCAATCAAGCGTTTCTGAAACTCACGGTTTGTCGGATCACCATGACGGAACTGCTCAAACCATGCTGTCATCTGTTCACGGGTCAGCTTTGGCTTTTGCAGTTCGGCGGCCTGGATATTTTCACAAGGATTTCTTCTTTCCGTGCTTCCAACTCATCAAGCCGCTGTTTGGTGGACGGCGTGAAAATGCCCTGCTCGATTGCTTTCAGAATGTTCCCGATGGCGGACTCAGTTTCTGCAAGCTGTGAACGAAGCGCAGGCGTTGTCGTGTCTTCCTGCTCCTGCATAACAAGAATTGCGTCGATAAGCCTGCTGATCTTTTCTTCATCCATGACACGCTGCATAGTCAGACGGACGACGACACGTTCAATCCAGTCCTTGCGGACTGCTTTCTTGTCGCAGCCCTTTCGGCGCTTTGCGCCGCCGCACTTGTAATAATAGTGCATAGCGCCGGTATGACTCGTACCGCTTTCACCAACCATCATGCGCTCACACTTACCGCAGAACAGCTTTGTTGTCAGAAGATGGTCCTCTTTTGCTTTTGCCATTGCGGGAGCATGGCGGTTCTTCTCCATGCGTTCCTGCACACGGTTGAACAGGTCTTCCGGAACGATAGCAGGAACGCCGCCCTCAATTACAACATCCTGATAGCGATACTCGCCAATGTATTTGCGGTTTTTCAGCAGAGAGCTGAAACTATTGATATTGAAGGGCTGTCCCCTTTTCGTTTTAAGTCCGCGGGTATTGAAATCCTCAACAATGGAACGAATCGTCTTGCCATCAGCATACTTTTCAAATATCTCAACCACTAATGGTGCAGTCACGGGATCGATCACAAGCTTCTGTGCTTTCTTGTCCAACAGATAGCCGAGCGGAACGCCACCGCCGTTGTTTTTTCCTTTCAATGCATTCTCTTTCTGCCCACGATGGATCTTCTCTGATAACTCAGCAGAATAGAACTCAGCATAGCCCTCCAGCATTGCTTCCAGAATAATACCCTCCGGGCCTTCGGAGATATGCTCTTTCGCAGAAATAACCTTTACGCCGTTCTTTTTCAGAATGTGCTTGTAGTGAGCGCTGTCGTAACGGTCGCGGGAAAAGCGGTCGAGCTTCTACACAAGTACGATCTTAAACAGCTCTTTTGCGCTGTCCTTGATCATGCGCTGGAACTCCGGTCGATCTGCCGTTTTTGCAGATAATGCCCGGTCAATATACGTTCCAACAATGGTCATGTTGTTGCGTTCAGCATATTCCCGGCACTCGCGGAGCTGACCTTCAATGGATTCCTCGCGCTGGCTATCAGAGGAATAGCGGGCATAGATGACAGCGTTCATTCTTCATCACCCTCGTTGCCTTCGCCGCTTTCCAACGCAAGCTCTGTCAGTTCACGCAGCTTGTTTTGTAGAAGCGTCTTGTCGGGAAGACAAAGCCGATAATCTGCAACAAGCGTGGGCGACATACTGCGGCTTAAAGCATATTCGACAACCGCGTCATCCTTGCTGGCGCAAAGAATAACGCCTACACTTGGATTTTCATTTGGCTTCTTCACATCGCGGTCAAGTGCTTCGAGATAAAAATTGATCTGCCCGATGTGTTCCGGCTTGAATTTTCCGATTTTCAGTTCAATCGGGACAAGGCAGGAAAGCGCACGGTTATAAAACAGCAAGTCGATGAAGAAATCTGTATTGCCGACCTGAACACGGTACTCCTCACCGATAAAGGTAAAGTCCCGACCAAATTCAAGTATAAACCGCTTCAGATTTTCGATGATTGCTTTACGGAGATTCTTTTCAGAAAATTGCTCCGGCAAGTTCAGAAACTCAAGCACATAGGTATCGAGGATGCTTTCACGCACATCATGCGAAACGGATTCAGGCATCGGCTTCTTGGCAGAGATCATTGAACGCTCATAGTACGATGTGCCGATCTGACGCTCCAACTCACGTTTGGAATAATGTTCCTTCGCACAGAGCGCCATGTAAAAATGCCGTTCATCTGCCGTCTTGGAGCTAGACATAATAAGCAGATGGTTTGTCCAGCTGATTTGTGTCACCAGTGGTGTCACAAATTCATCGTCCTTGTAAGTCTCGTAGAATTGCTTCATACGATAGAGACCGCGACGATTGAAACCTTTGATGTTGGGGTTCTCTTGCGCAATGTATGCGGCAACTTCGTCAATGATCTTATCGCCAAAGCTTGATGCAGAACAAAGCTCATACAAATACGCACCGACGCTCCAATACATCTGAATAAGCTCTGCATTGACTGCTTTCATGGCGCGGCTGCGGGCATTATCGATGATATGGATGACTTCATCGAACTGTCCCGGATTATGGGTTAATTCATTGCTCATATCTTCGCCTCCCCAAGCATTTTCAGCATTGCCTCTTTCAGCTTTTCGTTCATCGGTGATTCCGGATCGAAGCACATCTCAACAAACTTCCTCAGTTCAGGATTGTTCGCGTCAACCGGTGGTTTCGCTTCATACAGCTTGCCATGCGGATCATCGCAGCGGGCAAAAATATAGTCCATTGAAACGTCAAAATAGTCCGCATACTTGCGCAGAAGCTCAACCGTCGGCGTTGCCTGACCGTTTTCATAGCGGTTGATGCTGGACTGCGTAGAACCGATCACATCGGCAAATTTTGATTGGGATAAACCAATACCTTCCCGCAATGCGCGAAGACGCATACCCAGTTGTTTCATGTCATTCAACCTCCAATTCGGGTTAAGCATAGTATAATCAAAATCCGAGCAGATGTCAACCCGGATTTTGAAGAGTTTGTGTAAGCATTGACTGAGCGGCTATTATATAGATTACTGCGGCGGCTGATCCTCCTGCTGAGACTTAAGAATTTTTGTTATATCTATAATAGTCGCAGAACTTGGCTGAACTACAAGATTTTTTGCAGCAGTAGCAAGAGGCTCCGCGTAAGCGTCCACAGAGGAAAGTTGAAGTCTTCGCATAGTTTCGATATTTTCGAGTTTCTGCTTCAATGCCTGTTGCTCTGCCAAATCAGCCTCTGCGGACAGCTTTCTCAGTTCGATTTTCTTCTTGTCTTCGTCATATTTATGATTGATAATTCCTTTGATGACGCCGATTATAGAATGAAATTCATAATCTCCCACTTTTCCACCCAAAATAGCCATATAGCATATTAAAAGAGGAAACGCATTTTCCTGTGCAAAATTCCATATTTGAAGAATTACGTCACCAGGGGAATGAAGAGTGGTTTTGACCTGAACTGTTTCCGGCTTATCGTCCGATAATAATCGCGCAGCACACAGAACAAAATTAGCGAGGTCAAGAACGTTAATTTCTTCTTTTCGCTTTACACGAAAAGTAACAGTAAGCTTATCCTTAAATAGAACTGTATCGAAGCATCCGCTCAACACCAGTTCTGCGTATTCGTTCAAATCACTTAAACTATGCCAGTTTCTCGCAATAGCACTCTGTAAATACGGACTTATTGTATCATCAGCAGTCAGCACCTTAATCAGTGTGATTTTCCTTCGTTTAAGGCAACACCGCATAAATACCAAAATCCGCATTATACAATAGGTGCCAAATAAAAACTGTGGATAACCTCTGAATTTTTGCCCGCAAAGGCGCACTTACTCAAGCTGCCAGACAGGGTCTGTCAGCCAGAATCAGA
>OMEC01000027.1_pt1 | contig 95986 bp, 92 predicted proteins | sample 1673401 | NCBI WGS metagenome assembly OMEC01 (sample SAMEA103958110, study PRJEB25191) | human gut metagenome | reverse complement strand
CTGTTTTAAAATTCTATAGCGCAAAGTTACGGTTTTATTTTCATATCTGCAAGAGATTTCTGGGAAAAGTTGCTGAAAAAGTTAGAGAATGGTGAGTGTTGAATGTTGAGTGTTGAGTGTTGACTGAAAGAAATATGACGACAAAGAAAAAGGGCGCATCCGGATTGGATGCGCCCTAACTTGTTAAATAAATTCGGAGGGATTCTGCTCTTGAAAAACCCTCTTAATGGAAGAGAATCAGGAAGCATCCAGGAGGTACTGGAGCTTCGTGGCATCAAAACACGGACAGGCTTTCTGAACGCCAGGCAAATCGCGATGCCCCAGGATGGTACGGATGCCCGGAAAACGGTGGTGAAGATCCAGGATAAGATGCTTCATCGCCTCCTTCTGCTTAGGAGTGCGGGTGTCGCTGATGCAGCCCGATGGCGAAAGACCACCCTCGTAACAGATGCCTATGCTGTGCGCATTGTAACCGAGGGCATGAGAGCCCATACGCTCTACCGGGCGACAGGCATGAACCACTCCATCCAGCGTGATGTAGAAATGGTAGCCGATGTCAGTCCAGCCGTTGTTATGCACATGGTCGTAGCGCAGCATCTTCATCGTATAACGGTGATCGCAGCGGCTACCGCTGCAATGCACCACTATCATATCGATGTCTCTCATAGGCATCACTCTAAAGTCCACCTGCCGAAACGCCCAACGCCCCGAGGAGAGCTGTCAGTACGGTTACTGCAAACTTGAGAATCTCATTCCATTTCTGCTTGTTCTTTTCTGTCATAATCCATTCTGTTTTAAAAGGTTAATTATTCTAATCCGTCTCCTGTGTCACCGTTGCCAGCGCTACCCGTGCCGCCGGTCTGCTCGCCTGAGGTGTTGCCACCCGTGGTATCGCCGCCTGAAGAAGCATTGTCCTTGGCAGGCTTTTTCTTAGCCTCCTCGATGTCGAGGGTCTTGGCACCCTCCTTCTCAGCCTTGAGGGCAGCCTTCTGTACGGCACGTGATGCAACCTGCTCAAACTCCATACCTACGAAGATGTTGGCAAGATCGCTGCCCGGGATAAACTGGATGTTCACACCCTTGATGTTGATGTCGCTCTTAAATTCGGCTGCAGTTGCAGCACCCTCACTGGTAAGCTGGAGGCGGAACTTGCCCAACTCGCCGAAATCAATCTGGTTGCCTCGCTGCAACTCGATGATCATGTTCTCCTGCATACTGACCAGAACGGCTGTTACATCCGCATAGGATACAGTGGTCTGCATAGCGATCAACTTCGCAAACTTCTTGAGCGAAATAGACTCGTTCATCTGAGCACGGGCGTAGAACTTAGGAACTCCTGCTTTGTCACCAAATTTTGACGCAAGCTTTACTAAACTGTAATTAATTGCCATAATACATAAAATTTTAAAATTGTGAATAATCATGTTGTGCACCGGTCTCTTCCCGAATGCTGATACAAAGATACAACATCGGCGGAGTCCTAGTTGTCCACTTTGGTACGATAAATACCAGTTGTGCACTATTTGGCTCAATTATGTATACTTTTGCACGCAAGCGTATGCAGCAGAATACTGATATGGTTCAGTCAGCTACTCCAGATGGTTCTGTCAGCGAGTCAAGACGTCTCGATAAATCGACGGATACGACTCCGTTAGCCTACGTTGTCGAATCCTTAACCCGATGCAGTCGAATCCTTAACCTTGTCCAGCCGTCTGCGTAACCCAGTGCAGCCATATCCTTAACCCGACGCAACCGCTTCAGTTGGTAAACGGAAGTACATCATTTTTTTACCTCATTTGGATGGGCAATGACTATCAGGGCAATTTAGTCTTTCAGAGGGTACCATGAGGGCCAATAATAGGTACCATGAGGGCCAATCATGTATTTTCTGATATGCCCGAATGACTATCTTGGCGAATCTTAAAAATACAAGACACTGAATATCAGATAGTTAGATATCAATTTTTCTTTCCTATACTATACCAAGTATATTATATATATACATTTACATCAATTACACTATACGTAATACGGGAGGAAAAAGATTTTTTTTTTTTCGACAAATCAGCCATTAAAATGCATTTTTCTCTTCAAAAAATTTGCATAAGTCTGAAATAAACATTACTTTTGCAACATAAAAAATATAAAGCTTATGAATTATCCCCAACGTATGTACAGCAAGACCGAGCTGGGTCTGCTCAACTTTCCCGACACAACCGACGGGGCGACAGCGCGCCGTCATATCATGGTATGGATTAAGCGTTGCGAAGCCGGGGGCATAAAGAAAGACCGCCAGGCGTTTCTTTCTACGCCTGGCGGTCTAGATATTTCACAGAATAAGAACTTAGTTTTTCTTCCAAAGCTTGGTCATATCCTCCAGCGTCTTACCCTTGGTCTCAGGAACGAGCTTCCATACAAAGATGGCAGCGAGGATACAGATAACACCATACAGGCCATAGGTGAACCAATAGCCCAGGCTGTTAGCCATCGGAACGAAAGAGGTAGAAACAATCCAGTTGAAAATCCACTGGAAGGCTACGGCAATCGCTACGGCAGCACCACGAATCGTATTAGGGAATACCTCGGCAATAAGTACCCAGCAGATGGGTCCCCAAGAGAACATGAACGATGCAGAGTAAACCATGATGGATACCATGCACAACAACTGCAGATTAGGATTACCGAAGGTGATGGCTACACCGATGGCACCCAATGCCATGCCCAGAGAACCGGTAATGAGCAAAGGCTTACGTCCCAACTTCTCTACCGTAAAGATAGCCACACAGGTGAAACCGAGGTTCACGATACCATTGAATACGGTCAATACCATCGGATTGTCAAAGCCCATTGCCTCATAGATACGAGGAGCATAATAAAGCACGGCATTGATACCTACAGCCTGCTGGAATACAGAGAGCATCACACCTACGAAGATACAGAGCACACCGTAAGTAAGCAGTTTCTCCTTCTTCTCAGTAACCGTATTCTTGATGTCGTTCAAAATCTTCTTAGCCTCCTCAGCACCATTGATGCGAGCCAGGATACGCTCAGCCTTCGCATCCTGACCAACCATGGCAAGATAACGGGGAGTCTCAGGAACAAAGCAGATAAGCAGAGCAAACAAACCCGCAGGAACCATCTCAGAACCAAACATATAGCGCCATCCGGTTTCGATAGCCCAGGCAGCCTCGCCACCATTCAGAATCTGGTTCATACCGTTGCCCACACTCTGGATAGCAGGAGCAATATGATCGCCAAGAATGAAGAAGTTGACGAAATAAACCACCAGCTGACCGAAGATGATGGCAAACTGGTTCCAGCTGACCAACATACCACGGATGTTACTAGGTGCAATCTCACCGATATACATCGGACATACAGCAGATGCCAGACCCACACCGATACCGCCAATCACACGATAGAGGTTGAACACGATGAGAAGCGTAAGATTAGGTTCGCCCTTTGGCAACACCAAAGACTCAGGACACATAGATCCCCATGCAGAGATGAAGAACATCACACCCGCAAAGATCAGCGAACGCTTACGGCCCCAGTTAGAAGCCAGCACACCCGAAAGCGCCGAACCGATGATACAACCAATCAGAGCACTGGAAGAAGTGAATCCATGCCAGAAATCGGTATAAGTGAAATCCTCAGCACCCATGAAGAATGCCTGCAAACCCTTCTCGGCTCCCGAGATTACCGCGGTATCATAACCGAAAAGCAAGCCGCCCAAAACGGCTACCATCACAATTGAAATAAGATAGGCTCTAGAGCCTGTTTGTTTTTGTTCCATTATTTTTTAGGTTTAAATTTTAATCACTTTTCTGTAGAATAGCGTAGCATTTACCGGCAGGAAATCTTCTTTTTTCATGCCAAAAATCAATCTCCACCTAATAATATACGTTTTTTCTTTATAAATATTACGTTCAACATGCGGTTTTCCCCTATTTTTTTTGTAAATTTGCACCAAAATAAGAAGAAACATAGAATTTAGATAATATGAACATAGCAGATTTTCTACATCAGCAAGGCGATAAGCGAGGCTTTTCGTTCGAGGTTTTACCTCCGCTGAAAGGTAACGGAACAGCAGCACTCTTCCGTACCATCGATGCGCTGAGCGAGTTTGGTCCTCGCTTTATCAACATCACTACGCACCATAGCGAGTATGTATACAAGGAACTGGAAAACGGTCTCCTCACTCGCCAGCGTGTGCGCCGCCGCCCGGGCACCGTGGCCATCGCAGGCGCTATACAGAATAAGTACGACATACCTGTCATCCCTCATATTATCTGCAGCGGTGCTACGAAGGAAGACATCGAGTACGAACTGCTCGACCTCCAGTTTCTGGGCATCAGCAACATTCTCGTTCTGCGAGGAGACAAGGCGAAAGAAGACCGGCAGTTTACACCAACCGAGAACGGTCATACCCATGCCACCGACCTCCTGAAGCAGGTGAATCAGTTTAACGATGGTTTCTTCTTTGACGGCACACCCATCAAGCACCCGGGCGACAAGTTCTGCTGCGGTGTAGCCTGCTATCCGGAGAAACATGAAGAGGCGCCAAACCTCGAAATGGATATGCAGCATCTGCTGGAGAAACAACAGTTGGGCGCAGCGTATGCCGTTACCCAGCTCTTCTACGACAACGAGAAGTTCTATGCTTTCGTTGAAAAGGCTCGGCAGATAGGCGTAACCATTCCTATCATTCCTGCCATCAAGCCTTTCGCCAAGTTGAGCCAGCTCACAGTAGTGCCGAAAACCTTCCACTGCGATATTCCTGAAGAACTCGCACAGGAGGTATTGAAATGTAAAACTGACGAAGATGCCAAGCAGCTCGGTATCGAGTGGACTACCGCTCAGGTGCAAGATCTCTTCGAACATGGTTACAAAAATGTTCACTTCTTCACCGTATCGGCTGTAGACAGCGTCAAGCAAATAGCAAAAATACTGTTTTAAATGCAAAGAAATGAAGTTATAGGTCAGCAAGAAGTATGGAACCGTCTCATGGAGATGGTTCAGGAGAACCGTTTGCCCCATGCGCTGATGTTCTGCGGCCCGCAGGGTTGCGGCAAACTGGCGATGGCACTGGCTTTTGCCAGCTATCTTCTGGGCGATTCACCGATGCTCAGGAAATGGGAACATCCGGATCTCCACTTCACCTTTCCTACCATCAAGACCGCCAATATGGGCAGCGAACACAAACCGGTGAGCCTCGACTTCATCAAGGAATGGAGAGAGCTGCTGCTTTCTAAAGGTCCCTACATCCAGATTAGCGACTGGATGCTGAAGATGGGCAAGACGGATGCCGACTATAACAAACAGGCTATCATCACTGCCGAAGAAACCGATGCCATCTCTCACGAACTGATGATGATGTCGAGTCAGGGCGGATATAAGATAAGTCTGATATGGCTCCCGGAACGTATGAACATACAGAGTGCCAACAAGATACTGAAACTGCTGGAGGAGCCGCCACGCCAGACGGTGTTCCTGCTGGTAAGCGAGAATCCGGAACTGCTGCTCGAAACCATCAGAAGCCGTACGCAGCGTATCGACTTCAAGAAGATAGAAACCGCTGAGATGGAAAAAGCGCTGACGGAACGGAGAGCGCTGGAGCCAGACATGGCACACCGCATAGCCCGTATCGCCAACGGCAACTGGAACCTCGCACTCGAAGAACTGGATGCAGGAAACGAAAACCGGCAGCATCTCGACATGTTCATCATGCTGATGCGACTGGCTTACATGCGCAAGATTGGTGACCTCAAGAAGTGGACCGATGTGATAGCAACCTTCGGAAGAGAAAAGCAGAAACGCATGCTCGACTACTTCATGCACATGCTCAGAGAAAGTTTCATGTACAACTTCCGGAATCCAGAACTGAGCTACATGACGCAGGATGAGGAGAACTTTGCCAAGAACTTTGCCCGCTTCATCAACGAGGCAAACATCATTGACATCTCCAACCTCTTCGAAGACAGCAAGCGCATGATTTCGCAAAATGCCAATGCCAAAATCGTTTTCTTCGATATGGCGCTCAAAATCATCGTACTCCTGCTAAGGAAGTGAAGAGTGAAGAACGAAGAGTGAAGAATTCAAATGAATAACGGGGCAGATGCCTGGTCATTATTCATTGTACATTATAAATTAGACATTATAAATTAGACGATCGTGGATTACAAAAATATGAAATTCAGGATGTGTAACGGCTGCGACCGTGGTCTGTGCGCTAAGGGCGTAGGAAGACAGAACAGACAGCTCAACACATACGACTGGCTTGCCGATGTACCCGGCAATGCAGAAAGTACTGACCTCGTGGAGGTACAGTTCAAGAATACCCGTAAGGGATATTACCACAATGTGAATAACCTCGACCTGAAGAAGGGCGATATAGTGGCGGTAGAGGCTAACCCGGGTCACGACATCGGTGTGGTTACGCTGACCGGAAGACTGGTAAAACTTCAGATTAAGAAGGCAAACCTCAAGTCGCAGGATGATATCAAGCGTATCTACCGTATCGCCAAACAGGTGGATCTTGACAAATGCAAGGAGGCTAAGAGCCGTGAACACGGCACCATGATCCAGAGCCGCCAGATAGCCAAAGATCTCGGACTGAAGATGAAAATAGGTGATGTAGAATATCAGGGAGACGGCAACAAGGCTATCTTCTATTACATCGCTGACGAACGTGTGGACTTCCGCCAGCTCATCAAGGTTCTTGCCGATACCTTCCATGTGCGCATTGAGATGAAACAGATCGGTGCGAGACAGGAAGCAGGCCGCATCGGTGGAACGGGTCCTTGCGGCAGAGAACTCTGCTGCGCTACCTGGATGAAGAACTTCATCAGCGTTAGCACCAATGCAGCACGCTACCAGGACATCTCTCTGAATCCTCAGAAACTTGCCGGTATGTGCGCCAAACTGAAGTGCTGTCTCAACTACGAGGTAGACAGCTATGTAGAGGCTAGCAGAAAGTTGCCTCCTAAGGATGCCGTACTGCAGACTGCCGACGGTGATTTCCATCAGTTCAAGGTGGATATCCTGGCAGGTCTTATCACCTACTCTTCTGACAAGAACCTTGCTTCCAACCTCGAAACCATCAGCATCGAGCGTGCCAAGGCTATCATCGAAATGAACCGTCAGGGCGAGAAGCCATTGAGTCTGCTGGAAGACGGTAAGGCAAAACCTGTAGCCAAGCCAACCGACCTGCTTGCCGAAGCTGATTTGAGCCGCTTTGACAAGGCTAAGAAAAAGAAGAAGAAGAAGAACAATAAGAACAAGGGACCTCGCCAGCAGGAGGGAGACAACAAGTCGCAGAAGAACGAGAACCGCGCGCAGAATGGCGACAACAAACCTCAGAAGAATGAAGGCAAGTCAAACAACCAGCGCCGCGACAACCGTAATCAGGGCAATCATCCTAAGGGTGACAACCGCCAGCCAAGAAACGACAGACGACCTAACAAGGGAAACAAACCACAGGGTGGAAACAAGCCGCAAGGTAACAACACCCCTCAGAATGGCAACGCCCCACAAGGCAATAACGCCCCACAAGAATAAAGAATAGGAGCTAGAAAAAGATGAAAAAGACTGTTTATTTCATCGTTTTGACAGCGATTGTTCACATTCTCTCTGCCTGCAGCGGTTCGACCGTATACGATGAGTATGCCCATACACCGATTGCAGGATGGGAGAAGAACGACACCCTATCATTCGAAGTATCACCTCTACTCGAGCCCGGGCATTACAAACAAAGCCTAGGACTTCGCATTACAGGTGCCTACCCGTTCATGGGACTTACGCTCATCGTAGAACAGACGGTTTATCACCGAAACAGAAAGATACCTGGCGAATGCAAGATAGATACGGTCAACTGCCAGCTGATTGACAACAACGGCGTGAGCAAAGGACAGGGTATCAGCTACTATCAGTATAACTTCCCTATCAACATCTATCAGATGCATCAGGGCGATTCCATACACGTAGCCATCAGACATGATATGAAAAGAGAAATCCTGCCCGGTGTGAGTGACATCGGCATCAAGATTTCAAAGATACAATAAAAAAAGAGTGAACAGATTCATCAACAATCTGTTCACTCTTTTTTTTAACTTCTCACTAAGTTCCTTCCCGCATCAATTCTCAAGAAGATGAAAAGAAGGATGGTGAATCCCCATAACGAACTGCCACCATAACTGAAGAACGGCAGCGGAATACCGATAACCGGTGTTAAACCCAACACCATTCCCACATTAATAAACAGATGGAAGAGGAATACCGACAGGACACAATAGCCGTAGATACGCCCGAATTTATAAGGTTGCCGCTCAGCCAGATGCATCAACCGCAATATCAAAGCCAGGAAAAGCAGCAGCACGCCTGCCGAACCGAGGAAACCTTCCTCCTCGCCTACCGTACAGAAGATAAAGTCTGTATCCTGCTCAGGCACGAACTTCAGTTTGGTCTGCGTTCCATTGAGGAAACCTTTGCCCTGAAGTCCGCCGGAACCAATGGCAATCTCACTCTGATGCACATTATATCCCGCACCTGCCAAATCTTCATCCAATCCCAGCAGTACGTTGATACGCACTCTCTGATGGGGTTCCATCACATGATTCAACACATAATCGGCAGAATAGAAGAAAGCGATACTTCCCAACGAAAAGATTGAGATGAGGAAGTAATTCCGGAACCGGGTTCTCAGTCCCTGATAAACCAGGAATCCGATGAGCATAGCACACAGGAAGAGTTGGATCCACACAATGTCGAACGGAATGACATAGGTAGAAAAGAGCACGAAGAGCAGCGTAATGCCTACCGAATAGGCAAGGATCATCAGTGCCTGTTTCCTATCGCCCGTATAGGAGTTCACCATGCCAGCCGTAAAAATCTGCACCAGCAGAAGCACTACAAACTTACCCACAGAAGTATAGGTATCCCACATCATCACGTTCTCATACTTCACACCCACTACGAAGTAAGCCACCATCGACACGCCGGTAAAGAGAATGGCACCCGGCATTCCTTCGCGGTAAAGCATGAGGAAGAATGAAAGATAAACCAGGGCAGAACCCGTTTCGCGCTGACCTACAATACAGAGCATCGGCAGAACGATAATGCCTACGGCTGCCATGAAATGCTTCAGGTTCTGCATACTGAAACCATAGCTTGACATAAACTTGGCTACCGCCAGAGCCGTAGCAAACTTACCAAACTCAGCCGGTTGCAGTCGGAGCGGTCCCAACACCAGCCAGGAGTGGGAACCCTTGATGCTATGCGGATTGAATATTGTAGCAAAGAGCAAGAGTATCAGGACGCCATAGATGACATACGAGAAGGTATCGTAAAACCGGTCATCAAGCAGCAGGATTACCAATCCCAGTGCTATGGATGTGCCAATCCATATAATCTGCATACCCGAGCGGGCACCCAGACTGAATATCTCGTTGTCACCATAGTTATAGCTGGCTCCACAGACGCTCACCCATCCGAAGATGAGGAGTACCAGATAAATACCTATCGTCCACCAGTCAAGTGAAGCAAGCACACTAGGTTGTTTATTATCGATCATAATCTATAAACTATTAACTGAAAACTATCTACTGCTTAATCCGTAGGCGATTCTACGGGCCTGCATCTCTGCAGCCCTATGCTCAGAATCAGGAGATAACTTACCCTTGAGATACTGTTCCATCATCAGACCACCGATAGGCACACCATAGTCAGCACCCCAACCACCATTCTCTACATACACGGCAATGGCAATCTTCGGGTTGTTCATCGGAGCAAAGCCCATGAATACAGAGTGGTCATGGCCACGGTTCTGTGCCGTACCCGTCTTGCCGCAAGGTTCGAAATCGTAGCGGCCGAGCATCTTACAGGTTCCCTTCAGCGCCGAACTTCTCATACCGGCTACCACATAGTCGTAAGCCCGGCGGGAAGCCTTGGTATAATGGCGTCGGGTATAGAGCGTATCAAGCGGTTCGCCCTTTACCTTTCTCACTACATGAGGCACATAATAGTATCCCCTGTTGGCAATGGTAGCACCCAGGTTAGCTATCTGCAACGGCGTGAGGTTAACCTCACCCTGACCGATAGAAATACTGATTACCGTCAGTCCGTTCCATGAACCATTATAAGCCTTATCATAGAACTGTGCATTCGGAATCAGACCGCGTTTCTCGCCAGGCAAGTCGATGCCCAACTTATATCCGAATCCCATGCTCACCATATAATCTTTCCATACGGTCATCGCATTCTGTACGCTGCCATACTTCTTGCGGTTACCTATCATATAGTAAAGACCCCAACAGAAGTAACCGTTACAAGAGGTACTGATGGCATCAACCAGTGCAATAGGCGACGGGTGACCATGACAGCCCACATGCAGACCCTTATAAGAGAAACCATGATTACATGGGAATGCTGTTCCCGGTGTGATGATACCTTCAGTAAGATAGGTCAGCGCCTGGCTGGTCTTAAAGGTAGAACCCGGAGGATACTGACCCTGAATACTACGGTTCAGGAGCGGTTTCCAAGGATTATGCGAGAGCCACTTGTGCATCTTACCGCGGTTTCTACCCACCAGACGTCTTGGATCGTAAGAAGGAGAAGAAACCATAGCCAGCACATCGCCCGTTCTAGGATCGATGGCAACGATACTGCCGATTTTACCCTGGAGCAGACGTTCGCCCAAGGCTTGCAACTTGACATCCAATCCCAGCGTCAAGTCCTTTCCTGCCACAGGCTTCCGGTCGAGTTTACCATTCTGATAGCTACCCTGTATTCTTCCGTGGGCATCTCTCAGCATGATCTTCACACCCTTCTCACCACGCAGCTGCTTCTCATAAAACTTCTCGATACCCAGTTTTCCGATATAGTCACCAGCCTGATAGTAGTCATCATCTTCAATATCGCTTTGCGACACCTCACCCACATCACCCAGCACATGGGCAGCATAAGGATAGGTATATTCTCTGACGGTACGTTTCTGGACATAGAAACCGGGGAATCGGAACATCTTCTCCTGGAACACACTGAAATCCCGGTCGCTCAACTGTCCCATAAAAAGCTGCTGGGTATAGCGCGAATAGCCCGGATTTTTAGAGCGGTCCTTGATATCGTTCATTCGCTTGATAAAAAACTCTTTCGTGATACCCAGCGAATTACAGAAATCCATCGTATCAAGCCTGCCGCTCTCCTCGTTCATGACCACCATCAGGTCGTAAGACGGCTGATTATATACCAGCAGCTTACCATTACGGTCGTAAATGGCACCACGGGCGGGAAACTCAATATGCTTCAAGAAGGCATTACTGTCGGCATTCTTCTTGTAGTCGTCGCTCATAATCTGAAGCGTAAACAGACGAATCATGTAAATGACCACAATAGCTGTGGCCACTCCACCGATAACGAATCTACGTTTTTCAAGATTGTAATCCAACATACCTTATTATATATAGCAAACTAAAAATCGTGTTCTTTTCTCTCTCATCACTTATCCGGAATCTTACTTTCTGAAACTTTCTGTCGCCATCACCAATATATAAGTGATAACCGTACTTCCGCCTATACATTCCAACCAGTGAACCCAATTAAAGAAATTGAATGTTTCAAGTGTAAAGAACAATAGATTATAAACGAGAATGATGAAGAATACGTACCAGCAATATGCACCTACGCCGATAGAACGCATGGACGGTTCCAGATCGTCGGCGCTGTCACGCGGTACGAAAAGTTCAAACAAATAAGGTTGTAGCAGTCCTACGGCAGTCATCGAAGCTGCTGCAACACCTGGCGTATTGGCAAATACGTCCACACAAAGCCCCATCATAAAGCACCACAATAACACCGCCCATTTAGGATGGTTGCGGCGGAAATGCAGTACCATAATGATATACAGCAAGGGGGTGGCACAATTGAATAGATGAATATGATTAAACACCAATCCCTGTACCAGCACGAGCACCACAAAGGTAGCTAGTCTTTTCACTAAATCTATACTCATTGCTTTTTATATCCGCTTACTATACGTCATTATTGATTATTGTCTCCATTTGTTTCGATGCTATCCTGTGCTGCACGCATAATCTCCAATCGCTCTTTCATGGCGGCATCTTCAATTACACATACATCACGCAGACGGGCAAAATCGGTAGAGAGGCGAAGTTGTACGCGATACGACAGGCCATCGGCGGAGTTGAACACGTGCAATATCCTGCCTACTCTCACTCCAGGAGGAAATACAGCAGAATAGCCACTCGTTACCACATAGTCACCCAATTTAAAGTGAGCATGACGTGGCACCTCTTCCAGATAGGCAAGGTCAGACACACCACCCTTCCAGCGCAGATAGCCAAAATAGCCTCTATTCTGAATCATACAACTGATGTTCGACTTCGTGTTCAATACCGGAATCACGATAGCGTAATGTTCTGCCACCAGATACACGATACCCACAACACCCGTACCGCTGATTACACCCATATCCTTGTGGATGCCATCCGCGCTACCCTTGTCAATTGTCATCAGGTTGCCGGGTTTATCGACACTATTCGCCACTACCTTAGCCGGAATCAGACGATAGTTTCTCAGCAATGCAAACTGGTCACGATGGTAGATGCTGCTATCCTTGGTCACGCTCACGAGACTGTCAGAAAGTTTCTGCACCTCCTGTTCGAGATACGCATTGCGCTGTGTCAGTTCCTGATTCACCTTGGTAAGTGAGAAGAATGTTTCCACATTCGCATCCCATTCATACAACTTACCCGTTACGGCATTAGCCGAGGAGAACCAGGCACTGCCCTGATAGCTGTTATACTGAAACAACAGCACCATACTCACCACCTCAAGAATCAGGAAGACAAACCAATGGTTGTATTTCGCTAAAAACTCTAAAAGGTTGCGCATACTTTATTCTTACTATTAGAATAAGTTCTGATTATCTCATCAAGAATGAGAAACGGTCTACATTCTTCAACGCAATACCAGCACCCTTGGCAACACTGTGCAATGGATCTTCTGCAATGTGGAATGGGATATTGATCTTATCCTGCAAACGCTTGTCGAGACCGCGGAGCAAAGCACCACCACCAGAGAGCCAGATACCATTCTTCACGATATCGGCATAGAGCTCAGGAGGTGTGTTCTCCAATGCTGAGAGCACAGCGTTCTCAATCTTTGCCACGGTCTTATCCAGACAGTGAGCAATCTCCTGGTAGCATACAGGCACCTCCATAGGCAACGCTGTAATACGGTTAGGACCATGTACGATGAAGTCCTCTGGAGCCTCATCACCCAGATCGGTCAGAGCTGAACCCACATGAATCTTGATACGCTCAGCCATACGCTCAGAAACCTTCACGTTGTGCTGACGGCTCATATATTCCTGGATATCGGCAGTAAGGTCGTCACCGGCTGTACGGATTGAGTTGTTCGATACGATACCACCCAATGAGATGACAGCGATTTCGGTAGAACCACCACCTATATCAACAATCATATTACCCTCTGGAGCCTCAACATCGATACCGATACCGATAGCGGCTGCCATTGGCTCAAAAATCAAATATACATCACGTCCGTCGGCATGCTCGGCAGAGTCGCGCACAGCACGAAGCTCAACCTCGGTAGAACCAGAAGGTACACCGATAACCATACGGAGTGAAGGAGAGAAGAGACGGCTACCAGTATGAACCATCTTAATCAATCCACGCATCATCTGCTCACAGGCAGTAAAGTCGGCAATCACACCATCACGCAATGGTCTGATAGTACGGATATTATCATGAGTCTTCTCGTACATCATCTTAGCCTTCTCGCCCACAGCAATCATCTTGTCGGTGCGGCGGTCAAGGGCTACAACAGAAGGTTCATCCACTACAATCTTATCATCACTGATAATGATGGTATTGGCTGTACCCAAGTCCATTGCGATTTCCTGAATAAATGAAAAAAATCCCATTTCGTTTCTAAAATCTATATTATTTTAAGCTTAAAATTTTCTTTTTTATTTAAGGAGTTAAGGAGTTAAAGGAGCATAGAAGCCACGGCAACAGTCTGTCATATACCGGGGATGGAATCCCCGCAGACACTTGTCCTGACTTCTTCCACTTCTTAACTCCTTAACTACTTTATTTTTCCGAGAGTTTACTTAGCAAACCATGCATGGATTGCAGTATCGTAGTGAGAGCTTACACCGAATGCACGCTCTGCAAACATCTTGCGGTCTTCGATATCAGTCTCAGCACCCTTCTTCTTCAGGATATCGAGCAATACGCCGTATTCAGTCTTGCTAGGAACGATCACCACGTCCTTGAAGTTTTTGGCACCTGCACGAATCAAAGAGATACCGCCAATATCGATTTTCTCGATGATATCAGCATCGCTAGCACCGCTAGCTACAGTCTGCTCGAAAGGATACAAGTCTACGATGACGAGATCGATAGAAGGGATTTCGTATTCCTTCATCTGCTCCTGGTCACCCTCGTTGTCACGGCGAGCCAAGATACCTCCAAATATTTTAGGATGAAGAGTCTTTACGCGGCCACCCAAGATAGATGGATAGGTAGTGACCTCCTCAACTTTCTCGCATTCATAACCCAAAGATTCGATAAACTTCTGGGTACCACCAGTACTCAGGAATTTTACACCCTCTTCATTCAACTTGGCGAGCAATTCGTCCAAGCCATCCTTGTGGAAGACAGACACCAACGCTGTCTTGATTTTCTTTGTTTCAGCCATTGAACTTATAAATTATAATTTATGATGGTGCAAAGGTACGAAGATTATTTTGATTACACAACATTTCCCCCCATAAAATAGCATTATTTAAAGGATATTTAAAAGATAATTGAGAGAAATCAAGAAATAAGCAATCTGAGCGAATTCTAATCCTATCATTTCTTCGCGTACTGAACTTTCGCCAGTAAGCCCCACATGTCCTGAAAGGAACCTGGGCCTTCAGCCCGTACTCAAATCGCCTTCTTCTGTCATTCTGTCCGGAAATATATCTTATTTCTATCTTTTATCTATTCAAAACAAGACAGATTGTCAGTAAACCATTGATTTTCAACGAATAGGCATAAGTTTCGCTAAAGGATGGGAGGAACGCACCGGGAGGTTTCCGAAGAGGAGATTCCGGGGCTCATCCAAATAATACAAATATGAATATATAATATAAGAAAGGAGATATTAATATGACATTCGACAAATTTACAATCAAGGCGCAGGAGGCGGTACAGGAAGCCGTAAACATTGCGCAGCGAAATGGTCAGCAAACCATCGAACCGGTGCATCTGCTTAGCGGTATTCTTGAAAAGGCTACCGATGTGACCAACTACATCTTTCAGAAGTTGGGCATGAACGGACAGCAAATCGCCATGCTCTTGCGTCAGGAGATGCAACATCTGCCTCGTGTTCAGGGCGGCGGTCAGCCGTACCTCAGCAACGAGACTAACCAGATACTGATGAATGCCGAGGATACCGCCAAGAAAATGGGCGACGAGTTCGTTAGCGTAGAACCTATCCTGTTGGCTATCGTACAGGGCAATTCTACAGCTGCACGTATTCTGAAGGATGCTGGTGCAAATGCCAAAGATATGCTCGCTGCCATCCAGGCACTGAGACAGGGACAGAACGTAAAATCACAAAGCGCTGATGATAACTATCAGAGTTTGGAGAAATATGCGAAAAACCTTGTAGAACAGGCTAGAAGCGGCAAGCTGGACCCAGTTGTCGGACGTGATGAGGAAATAAGAAGAGTACTCCAGATTCTGTCACGAAGAACCAAGAACAACCCTATTCTGATAGGTGAGCCTGGTACAGGTAAGACCGCTATCGTAGAAGGTCTTGCCGAGCGTATCGTACGTGGCGATGTACCGGAGAATCTGAAGAACAAGCAACTCTATTCTCTCGATATGGGTGCGCTGGTAGCCGGTGCCAAATATAAGGGTGAGTTCGAAGAGCGTCTGAAGAGCGTCATCAAAGAGGTAACCAACGCCAACGGCCAGATTATCCTCTTCATCGATGAGATTCACACTTTGGTAGGTGCAGGCGGTGGCGAAGGCGCCATGGATGCAGCCAACATTCTGAAGCCAGCCCTGGCTCGTGGTGAACTGAGAGCTATCGGTGCTACTACCCTCAACGAGTACCAGAAGTACTTCGAGAAGGATAAGGCGCTGGAACGCCGTTTCCAGACCGTCATGGTTAATGAGCCTGACGAGATAGACGCCATCAGTATCCTCCGTGGTATCAAGGAGCGCTACGAGAACCATCATAAGGTACGTATTCAGGATGATGCCTGCATCGCAGCCGTCAAGTTATCAGAGAGATACATCTCTGATAGATTCCTCCCTGACAAGGCTATCGACCTGATGGATGAGGCAGCAGCCAAACTGAGAATGGAGCGTGACTCTGTACCAGAAGAACTGGATGAGATTACCCGCCACTTGAAGCAGTTGGAGATTGAGCGTGAGGCCATCAAGCGTGAGAATGACCAGCCTAAGATTCAGCAGCTGGATAAGGAAATTGCAGAATTGAAGGATCAGGAGCATGACTTCCGTGCTAAATGGGAAGGCGAAAAAGCGCTCGTCAACAAGATTCAGCAGGATAAGCAGGAGATAGAAAACCTGAAGTTTGAGGCTGAACGCATGGAGCGCGAAGGCAATTACGAACGCGTAGCTGAAATCCGCTACTCTAAACTGAAGGCGCTCGAGGATGACATCAAGAAGATTCAGGAGCAGCTGAAGAGTACACAGGGTGGCGCAGCGATGGTCAGAGAGGAGGTTACTGCTGATGATATCGCTGAGGTTGTAAGCCGCTGGACCGGAATACCAGTAAGCCGTATGATGCAGAGCGAGCGTGAGAAACTGCTCCATCTGGAGGAAGAACTCCACAAGAGAGTCATCGGACAGGACGAGGCTATCACCGCTGTAAGTGATGCCGTTCGCCGCAGCCGTGCCGGTTTGCAGGATCCTAAGCGTCCTATCGCCAGCTTTATCTTCCTCGGTACTACCGGTGTAGGTAAGACGGAACTTGCCAAGGCGCTGGCTGAGTATCTGTTCAATGACGAGTCGATGATGACCCGAATTGATATGAGTGAATATCAGGAGAAGTTTAGCGTAACCCGCCTGATCGGTGCGCCTCCAGGGTATGTAGGCTACGATGAAGGTGGTCAGTTGACCGAGGCTGTACGCCGCAAACCATATAGTGTGGTTCTCTTCGATGAGATAGAGAAGGCGCATCCTGACGTATTCAATACCCTGTTGCAGGTATTGGACGATGGTCGGTTGACTGACAACAAGGGTCGTGTAGTCAACTTCAAGAACACCATCATCATCATGACTTCCAACGCAAGCCGTGAGATGTTGCGCAAGACCTTCCGTCCTGAGTTCCTGAACCGTATTGATGATATCATTACCTTCAAGCCGTTGACCCAGGAGCAGATTGCCGAGGTTGTAGAACTTCAGATGAAGCGAGTAAAGAAGATGTTGGAGCCTCAGGGCTTTGAACTTCGCTGGACTCCTGCAGCTATCCAGTATCTGGCAAAGGTAGGATACGACCCAGAGTTTGGTGCCCGTCCTGTAAAGCGCGCTATTCAGGATTATGTATTGAACGACCTGAGCAAGAAGATTCTTGCAGAAGAGGTTAGCAGAGAGAAGCCAATTACCATCGATCATACAGATGCAGATGGATTGGTCTTCAAGAACCAATAATTCCAGCAGATAATCTATCCGCAGGATACAGGTTTTAATCATAAAGATAATGGGTGACAGATATCAAATCTGCCACCCATTTTTTATTTTACAGAACTTTAACAAGTTATTTCTGTTTTATATCAAACTGATAAGATCCAGAGGCGAGCTCCAAATGATGGAGTTCCTTATCAGCACTTACGTATCTGACTCCCGATGCCTTTTTCAACGGCTTACCATTCTCTGAAATGAAAGAGACAGCAGGGGCAGGCAAGTAGAGAGAGGCTGTCGTATTGGCAGGAACCGTAAACTCATAACGGATACCGGAATCAGTATATTGCCAACGGCTGCTGATTCTGCCATACATTGAATCGTAATAACCCTCAGCATGAGTAATGCCACGCGTAGGGTCAACCTCCGGCTTCAGGATGAAATGCTTGAAACCAGGCGATTTCTCATCACGGCAGATACCGAGAGAGTAATTGTACATCCACGATGCTACAGCTCCAAAAGAATAGTGATTGAACGAATTCATACTGTTGTTCTCACCAAATCCATCCTTTACAGTATAAGAGTTCAAACGCTCCCAAATCGTCGTGGCTCCATTCTTTACAGGATAAAGCCAGGAAGGATAACCCTCGTACTGCAGCAAACGGTAAGCCTCCTCGGACATACCATTATCCGAAAGTGCCTTACTTATCCAAGCGGTACCGATAAAACCCGTCAGAAGCGAATAAGCAGGATAACCGGCCATCGGAGTCTTGATGGCTGCAGCGAGATGAGCCGCCATCTTCTTCTGTAAGTCACCATCTACCACATGGAATGCCAAAGGAAGAGCATAAGATGTCTGGGTATCAATCAACTGTCCCTTGCGCTCAGCATCATACCACGAACAGATGGTCTTACCTGTAGCCTCATCAACGAATGTTTTCCTGAAGAAAGCCCTGCGCTCGTTCGCCAACCGGGTCAGCCATGCCGCATCCTCAGTCTTGCCCAAAGCCTTTGCCATCTGAGAAAGAATATCCAGATCGAATATGAAATAACATTCCCATACGAGCGACTTATCATCTTTTTCATAAGACGGACTGAGCCAATCGCCCAAATCGCCCCACTGATGATGCTGTACGATAAGTCCTGTTTTCTTATCCACATACTCATCCAGCACAAACTGGATATAGCGTTTCATCGATGCGTAATGTTCAGCCAACATAGCCTTGTCGCCATATTGCTGGTAGAGCTCCCAAGGCAAGGTTACACCGGCACTTGCCCATAACAAGCCACCGAAGCCACAATTGGTTGGAGCTACATCTGGATACTGTCCCTTAGCACTCTGCAAATCACGGACAGAGATAAGATAGCGGCGCAAGAACTGGGAAGCATCGGTAATATATGTAGCAGAACGCCCGAATACGGAAATATCACCCATCCAACCCAGACGTTCATTACGCTGAGGACAATCGGTTGGAACAGACATGAAATTAGAACGCGTAGACCATAGCGAATTGAGCCACAAGCGGTTGATATCAGAACGGGAGGTAGAATATTGCGAAGCCTGCTCATTCATCGAACTCACTACGATCGCCTTTATCTGGTCTGGCGCTACCGGAGCATCAACACCCGTAATCTCAAGATATCTGAATCCATGAAGGGTATATCTAGGCGAGAAAGTCTCTTCACCTCCCCTGGCTACATAAACATCCTGCGAAGTTGCCACACGCAGATTCTCGGTCATGATCATGCCTACATGATCCTGATAGGCTGGCAAATCAGGATATTTGATTTCGGCTGTACGGATCTTTACTTCCGTGCCAGGTTTCAAACCTGAGAAATGTACCAGCGGGACACCCGCCATATTCTGTCCGAGATCATAGACATAAACACCCTTGCGCGGTTCTACACAATTGAGAGCCGTCAGGGTATCAACAGGCATGATTGCCTCTGCCATATCAGGAAGAAGCTGGAAATCCTCAGAAGTCTTGAAATCTGATTCCTTCACTTCTACAGCAGTCTGCCAATTTCTGTCATCGAAATGAGGCATCGCCCATCCTTTGCAGTCTTGTTCCTTGCGTGCATCATATACCTCACCCATAAAGAAACTGCCATATCTTACAGCGCCATCATCATAGCTTTTCCAGGTTGCAGGATCGGTAACGATGGTTTGCTGTGAACCATCCTCGTAGGTTATCTGCAACTTTGCCATTAACGACTGCCTGTCGCCATAGAAATTCCAATTTCCGGTTACATAGGTGGCACCACCACTCCACCATCCTTCGGAAAGGACGGCTCCGATAGCATGCTCACCCGACTGCTGAAGCAAAGAAGTTACATCGAAGGTCTGGTAAGTATGAGTATGGTTATACTCTGTAGTACCAGGGTTGAAATAAGCTTTACTTACTGCCTTACCATCTATATAGATGTCGTAGATTCCGCGGGCAGTAGCATAAAGACGGGCTTTTCTGACTTTTTTGCCGGAGGTAGCGAACTCTGTACGAAGCATAGGCGCAGTATTCTCCTTAAAGGCAAAGATGCCAAGCGCACCCTCTTTCTTTCCATCTACAGAGAGCTGATTGGCAGAGAGTTGGTTGGCAGAGAGTTGGTTGGCAGAGAGCTGGTTGGCAGAGAGCTGGCTGGCAGAGAGTTGCTGTAAAGGAGCAGCTACCACATTCTGAGGCGATTTAAAGTTTCTTACCTCAATATGACTGAAAGTAGCCTTCTGACCTTTAGCCACGTAATATCCCCAATCGACTAGCATCGGATAGGCAACATAGTTATTACCCTGTTCTCCGGTAGGATTCAGAATCAGACTTCCTACAGAATGCTGTTTGCCATCAGTATCGATTTCTACCTTTTCACCAACAATTTCCTTTCCATCCAGGAAGAGAGTTGCCGCACCGGTATCCATCGAAATATCTATCTGATGGGCAGCATACTGGTTCTGCCTGTTGATAACCGCAGCAGGAATATCGTAGGAAACCAAAGGTGCGGCATCCGTCTCGCCAACCTTGTAGCCCCGACGATAGAAATTGATACGGGCAGGCTTCGACTTTCTGAGAGGCGCAATATCAAGTTCTACGCGGATATAAGAAGAATCCTTCGCATTGGATACCCCTAAGAGATTCTTATTGCGATCCATCAGTCGGGGATCGTTGGCACCGAAGATGAAGGAAGCTGCTGTTGACTTCGATTTCTTATCGAGTTGCAGTTCGTAATGAAGTCGGAAGGTTGGGAAATAAGGGGCATAGAACATCACGGGAGCATTGCCTCTTCCTATCCATTTAGCACCTTCCCAAGCCAGATATGTTCCTTTTCCGGCTGTCGCGACAGGATGGTTATAGTCTGTACCCAGCACCAAGGCTGTTTCAAAAGCAGAAGAAGCCTGCAGCTCTTCGTTTTTCTGATTCCAGACTGTAAGATGCCACTGGTAGCGGGTAGAAGGGCGAAGCGATTCGCCAGCATACTGTATGCCTAGCGATTCGGTACTTTTCACCTTACCCGTATTCCAGACTTCCTTACCCGTTTCATCAATAACAGATATCCGGTAAGCACTCTGCAGATTTCCTCTACTTTTGTCATCAACCTCCATCTGCCAGGCAAACCGAGGATGCATGACACCTACTGCCAGTGGAGTATTCCGATATTCCACTTTCAGATTCTTCAGCCATGTGGCTGCATGTAATCCAGATGGCAGCATCATACTGACCATCCATATTCCGATAAATTTCATACGCTTTTTACTTTGAACCTTGAACTTTCTAATTAGCAAAGACAGCTGTTTTTATTTTTCACTTCATCCCTACTCCTTTATTTTCCCTGCCTTCTTCACAATTTCATCAGCCACCTGCGGACCATTATTCTGCCAGACATTATTAGGACCGCAGGCGTTTTTCAGGAATTTCTCTTCTGGCGTCCAGTTATCTTTCAGGAGAATATTAGAAGAACCCTCATCAGTATAGAGATAGAAATAATGATGAGGATCGTGTACGTAGGAAGGATGGAAGATATCCCGCACTACATTCTCTGAAATAACCGTGTTTGGCTGGTTGCCAAGTGTGTAGATGCCAGCGCAATCGTACATATGGGCAGCATAGCGCTCGATAAGATTGGCATGAATGCGATTATCATGCATCACAACCAAATCGCGATTCCAACCCCATCCCATACTGATAGCCGAATAACTGACATCATGAATATAATTATGTTCGATGTTCATGCGGCTGACGTAACCCAAAGTGATAGCACAGGTACCCCACTCCTCGTTTGTAACATCAGAGAACTCGCAGTTCCTGACATGCAGTCCGCTGCACACCTCACGCAAATCCTGCGGACGATAAGGCAGATGCGTCTCCAGACCGGCAGGCGAAAAGCTGCCACATACCAATCCATTCATCGCTATATCTTCGAAGGTGCTGCTAAGTACTGCTCCATCCCGGCAACCCTCAACAAAATCGAGACCATCGCCACCCAGATGTCCAAAAGAGCATGAATCGAAAACCGCTCTGCTTGCATAGCGCAATTCAACAGCAGCAGCGGGTCTGCCAAGCCAATCCTGATTATCTAGTTTATGGTTGTTCACACGGTCGATACTAGGGCGCAGTTTGTAACCTTCGGTAATGAACATTCCCGCCTGCAAAGGTACATGTCCCTTGTAAGAAGGGCGGTTCCATGTTGTAACTTCAAAGTTTACATTTCTGAAAGTAACAGCATCCACCATTTTTTCTCTGGTTCCCTCGAATTTCACCAACGTTTCCAAAGCCGGCGCCGCAACATCCATACGCTCCCCTTTCCTAGGCATATAATACAGTTTATGCGTACGGATATCATGATACCATTCGCCCGGTTTATCCAGAAGAGGCAGCGCATTCGAGATAAAGAAAGGAGAATTGTGCTCACAATTATACATAGGTGAAGGCCAAGGACGTTCAAACTGAATCTTAGCCTCAGGATCGTGGAAAGATATGGCAGCAGAATCGCCCTGAATACGGATGTTTCTGATGCGCAGATAACTTACCTCCCACATCTGATGCAGCGTCATCTCTGCATATCTTGCATCCGGTCGGATGATGCTGTTACCCGCCTTATCCTTAGCACCCGTCAGAAGCTGACGAACAGCAGAAGCCGGAACCCAGATGACGCGTTTCTTCTTGTCTACCCATCTGATGCGCGGCATCTGATTGAAATCACTCACGCCACGTGCCCTATCAGCCCGCGAGTGATTCACCCAGAGATGTCGGAAATTCATAGGACATCCATTGAAATCAGGCACATCAGCCACCAAATATCTGCCCTGTTTCTTCCATCCGGTAACAGGTACGGCTCCTGTAAGTACCGTACCTGCCGAATGCTTTACCGAAGGCGTTCCCTCAAAACAGAGATGACTGTCTTCCGGACGGAGCACCAGAGGTTCATAGAGTCGGTATTGCCCCGCCTGCATTTTAACTACTACCGAATCTGCCTGTCTCAATCTTCTCATCTCGCGAGCCTTGCGAACCGCATCAGCGAGAGAAGAATCTGGTGATACTTGCACATAGCCTATCTTCTTATTTTCTGCAGAGAGAGCGAGGCTGAAGCCCAGCATTCCCAGCAATAGGATTCTTCTTAATTTCATAACTAAAAAAAATTATTTTCTAACTGAAAGCCAAACCGACATTTCCACATCACTACCCCGATTATCCCAGGCATAATAAGGAATGAGCGTAACATTTACTTTTTTCTGGGCAGGAGCAAGTGTACGGTAAAGCTGGTTCTTCTGCCAGGATGCTGCAGTTCCCTTTTCAGCAAGCAGCGCCTCCCCCTGGAGCGCAACAAACTCGTGACCGTCGATCGTCTTTTTTACTTCAGTCCATTGGATATCAGCAGGAATCACGATATCATTCACGCTTACCCTACCATACTTATCTTTGCAGGAAGCAGGAACAGAAGAAGCATCGATATCCACATTTTCCAAACAATAGACAATAGGTCCGCGCATCACGGCTATCTGGTTCTTATTCTCTTCAACCAAAGGGTTAGCCTCCACCAGACGAGGTTTCATATCAAATGTTCGTTCTACGAGGGTTCCCTTCTTCCAACCAGTCTGTCTGCCTTTTGAATCAGTAGCAGAAATCGCCTCATATCTACCCTCTCCCGGCACGCGGAGCATCAAGGTTCTGATATTCTTAGCCTTGTTGATGCGAATGGAAACCTTGCCATCATAAGGATAACCTGAAGTCATCTCCATATCAACATCCTTTGTTTTCAGATGATTATCACCATACATGTTCACCCACAAAGTATCCCCTTTCACGGCATAAGCATACTCCTGCGCTTCGCAAAGTGCACGAAGGGTGTTAGGTGGACAGCAGAAGCAACTGATATACTTCTGGCGGGTTTTCGGCCAGCGCATCACATAAGGGAAATCGCCCGTACGGCGCAGGGCCTGAGTATAGAAATATCGGGTACCATCGAGCGAAATGCCCGGCAAGACTCCATTCAGGAGTTCGTTTTCTACCATATCCATATAGCGGGCATCAGCTGTGGTTTCGAGCATACGCCAGGATAAGAAGATATTACCAATCTGCGCACAGGTTTCATTATGCGAAGTCTCGTTTGGCAACTGATATGCTCTGCCGTATGCCTGGTGAATCTGCTGAATGCTAGGCTGATCGTAAGTGGTTCCATCAGGTGACACACCATCATAGAGGGCACCGCATCCACCTGTGATATAAATCTTGCGATAGGTGATATCATCCCAGATACTGGACAGATTCTTCATGAGTTGCTTCTCGCCTGTTTCGGCATAGAGATCAGCTACACCCGCATAGAGATAGTTGGCTCTCACCGCATGCCCCATCGCCTCATATTGCTCACGGAAAGGATGGCGATCCTGATTGTGATCTTCACCATTCTTCACTTCATCACGAATGGCTATCAATCCCTCTGCCAGTTCCAGATAACGCTTGTCACCGGTAGCACGGTACATCTCTGAAGCTGCCATATAATGAGAAGGACAGATTGCATTGCGCGCCAACTCATCGCGCTGGTTCTTCAGAAAATCATAGAGAAAATCGGCTGCCTTGAGTGCACAGTTGAAGAGAGTCTTCTTGCCTGTGGCACGCCAATGTACGATACCGGCAGTCATCAGATGTCCCAGATTATAGGTTTCGAAGTTGAGACGGCTGGCAAAGGCTCCTTTCTCATCTTTTCCTCCTACTGTGATACCGATTTCGGCTTCATCTTTCCGGTCTTTGAGAGCATGCGTATCGATGCCCTTATGGCACTCATCTATCACCACAGGGGTATGGATATAACCATCGGCACGCTGTGCCTTAGCTACTTCGGCAATAAAGCAATCCATCAGGGCATCTAGTTTCTGATCATGGGTTACTGCATAAACCGAAGCACATGCCTCAAGCCATTTATACATATCGCCATCATGAAAAGGAGGTCCCCAATGTTCGCCTTCAGCATCGCCCGCCGCAATCTCGAAATTACGGAAGCCGTGCGATACCTCGGGTGTATCCCAGGTTTTCCACATATCCCAAAGCGAGGTTTCTGAAAAGACCTTGAATCGGCCACCCCAAAAACCGCCTGTCCAACGGGTACTTCCCAAAGGCATATTTACCATTCGGGCTTCCTTGCTGTGGCTCATATCTACCAGTCCATTGTGCTGTGCCATGACTGGGGAGGTAAAGGCAGAAAAAGCAAGAAGACCTGCCATCATCCACTTTCTGCTGTAGTTTGCTGTCATCATTATTGTTATTCGTTTAGTTTTTAATTTAGTTTTAAGACGAAAAAAGGGATGATTTTGTAATCACCCCTTTTTATTTATTATGTATTGTTTCTGCGGATTCATTACCGGCGATGAACAGCATTCTAATTGATGATAATACCGCCATTTGGCTGAATCACAACCTTTGCCTTACCATTCTTGCCTACTTTCAAGGTCTTCTTTACCGAAGTGTAGAACTTCTCACCCTGTTTCTTTGGCTGGTCGGTAAGATATTCCACAGTCTTGCCAGCGAACATAGGCAGATTGAGGGTCAGGGTGAGCGGCTTGTCTGTAGCATTCAAACCACCGACAATCCATTTTCCGTTATTGATTGCTGCACCAGAGCCGTTCTCTTGAGACGCCTTACGGGCTACAACCGCATACTTCGTAGGATATCCTGCGATAAACTTCACATCGTCCCATGCTGTAGGCAAGCCCTTCAACCAGTCCAATTCCCATTGAGGAACATCCTGAAGATTGTTAGGATAGAGACAAACACAGTTTACGCTGCTCTGATTGGTGATAGCGGTTGCCATCTCGAAGACATCACTTGTATAGCGCTGATGGCGGCTCTTGTTATCTCTTGAAAGATATTTGTTCATCATCACGCCACCCCAGTCGAAGCTGGCTACAGCATTTCTTGAGAACGGATGCATCGTCATCTCGAAAGCCTCCTTTTTGGCATGATAATCGGTGAAATATACATTCTCTGAAGCCAATGCTGCCTCGCTGGAAACATAGTTAGGATACATGCGCTCCCAACCTCTAGGCATGGTACAACCGTGGAAGATCACCTCCAGACCATAATCGTTGGCATCGCTCAGAATATCTTCGTAGAGTTTCATCGTCTCCTGCTTGTCACCACCGAAGAAATCAACTTTGATTCCCACAATACCTATCTTCTTCATCCAAGCCATCTCCTTCTTGCGGACGATGGAATTGTTCATAATCTGACGTGGAGTCTGTGGAGCATCATTCTCGAAACCATTCGAATTATACCAGAGCATCAGACTAACCTGCTTGCTCTTGGCATACTGAGCCAATTTCTCAATCTTGTCACGACCGATGCGCTGGTCCCACCAGTTGTCTACGAGGATAGCCTCATAGCCCTGAGCCGCAGCAACATCTATCATATTCACCTGGTCATCATAGTTGATACTCTCATCCTGCCAGATCAGCCAGCTCCAGGTATAGCGTGAAGGCTTATACTGCTGAGTTGGCTCATACAGAGGTTCTACCACATCGTAAGGGATGGTAGTTTCTACTATAGGAGCCAATGTGGTGCCAACGGTGATGGTACGCCATGGTGTTTCGCCCGGCAAAGGTATACCGGCATATTCTGAACCGATTCCGTTGTTTTCACCTTTCTGAGGGAAAGCTACCGTATATCCCTTCGCTGCATCATAATCAGAAAGTCTGCTGGCTGGATATGCACTCGATACTCCTGTTTCGCTGACCAATGCCCAACCGTCATTACCCACCTTGAAGAGACAAGGGAAGGTATAGCCCACACCAAACTGCGACTTCTTTGTCATCGGAGCATTCGGAGTATATTCTTCTTCGTAAGATGGTTTGGTTCGTTCCCAACCAGTCATCGGACCGATTTGAGGGCAGAGGAAAGTGGTGGTCTGCTCAGGGAAATTGAAACCGCTCACCTCATTATATATAATCACCGACTTAGGGTTATTCTTCTTCGGACGGATCATCTCATATTTGTAGGCAACATCGTTGTTGCTTACATGGAGATGCAAGGTCATGGAATCCTTCTTGGCATTGAGGAATCCGATGGTAGCCTCATAAACATCCTTTTCGATGTGGCTTTTCTTGATACGGGTCATGTCGTAAGAAAGATGCTTCTCTGTTCCTTTCATCGCACCCATGGTAAGATGCTGGGAGAAGTCGCCATAGTTGGCTACCAGTCCCAAGGCAGAAGGTTTAAGCATCTGCTTGCCATTCAGCTCTACCGAATAGAAAGCCTTTCCGTCTACACATTCCACCTTGACCGCCAATCTGCCGTCAGGTGAACTTACTTTATAATTGTTGGCTTTCGCACAAACCGTGCCGAGCAACAAAATACTAGCAATACAAACTTTTTGCTTCATTTTCATTTTATTGTTAGGTTGATTTATAATCTTCTCTATGATGCTACAGCAGTATAGCCGGCATACTACTCCAGTTACTGCTGCATACAACAAAACCGCATGCAAAGATAAGTTATTTTGCAGAGAAAAGAGTATACTTTTTGTTCAAAAAGCATCCATTTTCGTAAAATCTAACGAAAAAGAGACAAAAACGAGGAAAAATAAATGGTAAGAAAAGCCTTTAGATGAGAAGAAAACAAAAAGCCCCGACATCGCGTCGAGGCCTTTGAAGTTTTTGAATGTTTCAGCAGTTTGTGTTTTTTATGTAGTTATGATTTTATCGTTTTTGAAAATCAATTCTTTTTCTGGGTGCAAAATTAAGACAAATATTGATATAAATCAAATAAATCTCGATTTTTTATGCAAAAAACCACGTAAACGTTTACAATTTTTGCGCATCAAAAAGACCATTTGTGAGCTGTTGTGGCTAAAATACAGCTATGCATTTTGTGTCTTTTGAATATTTTCTGCCACATTAATAAAAAAGTTAAAATATTGATGCTATATTTTGTTTTCTCTGTATTTTACACTATCTTTGCACTATCTTTTCACATTATTATATAGATAAAGAAAATAGATGAAAGAATTTGTAATATCAGAAGTCAAGGCGGAAACCGCTGTACTCGTGGGTCTGATTACCAAGACACAGGACGAAGCCAAGACAAAAGAATATCTCGACGAGCTGGAATTTCTTGCCGATACTGCGGGGGCTGTCACCGTAAAGCGATTCACGCAGAAGGTGGTTTCTCCTAACCAGACCACCTATGTGGGTAAGGGTAAACTCGAAGAAATCAAAGAATATATCAAAAACGAAGAAGAGGAAGATAGAGAAGTAGGTATGGTCATCTTTGATGATGAGCTTTCTGCCAAACAGATCCGTAACATCGAACAGGAACTGCAGGTGAAGATTCTGGACCGCACCTCACTCATCCTCGATATCTTCGCCATGCGTGCGCAAACCGCTGCGGCTAAAACCCAGGTAGAGTTGGCGCAATACCGCTATATGCTCCCTCGTCTGCAAAGACTCTGGACTCACCTGGAACGACAGGGTGGTGGTTCAGGATCGGGTGGCGGTAAGGGATCTGTTGGTCTGCGTGGACCGGGTGAGACCCAGCTCGAGATGGACCGCCGTATCATCCTCGGCAGAATGAGTCTCCTCAAAGAGCGACTGGCAGAAATCGACAAGCAGAAGACTACACAGCGAAAAAACAGAGGCAGAATGGTGCGCGTGGCACTGGTGGGCTATACCAACGTAGGTAAATCTACCATCATGAATCTGCTCAGCAAGAGCGAGGTGTTTGCAGAAAACAAACTCTTTGCCACTCTCGACACCACCGTACGCAAGGTGGTGGTAGACAACCTGCCGTTCCTCCTTGCCGATACCGTAGGATTCATCCGCAAATTGCCAACCGACCTGGTCGATTCATTCAAGAGTACCCTTGACGAGACACGCGAGGCCGACCTCCTTCTACACGTAGTAGACATCTCACATCCCGACTTCGAAGAGCAGATCCAGGTAGTAGAGAATACGCTCAAGGAACTGGATTGCGCCGATAAGCCATCGATGATTATCTTCAACAAGATAGACAACTACTCATGGGTAGAAAAAGAGGAAGACGACCTCACACCGATGGAGAAAGAGAACATTCCGTTGGAAGACCTGAAGAAGACCTGGATGGCAAAACTCAATGAGGACTGCCTCTTCATCTCAGCAAAGAACAAGGAGAACATCGACGAATTCCGCGAGATACTCTACAAGAAAGTAAGAGAGTTGCACGTACAGAAGTATCCATACAACGACTTCCTGTACCAGGATTATGAGTAAGAACATAAATATCAATAACAAGTAAGTTATGAATGATTACAGACCTTTAACCACCGAGGAAATCGAGGTGCTTAAACATAACGACTGCTGGGCCGAAGACTGGACCTCAGTCAATGTATCAGAAGATTTCAAGCCCAACTTCATGCACCGCGTGATGCTCTATGGCGAAATAAACATCGGATCCTTCAACAAGAACGTGGAGGTGAGCCAGGGCTTCGTAAAGCATTCGGGCATCAACAATGCCACCTTGCGCAATGTAACCATAGGCGATGACTGTCTGATAGAAAACGTAGGCAATTTCATCAACAACTATACCATTGGCGATGATTGCTACATCTCAAACATCTCGACCCTGGAAACCACCGAGGGAGCTACTTACGGCGAAGGAAATCTTGTGAGCGTACTCAACGAGGTGGGCGAAGGCAACGTAATCCTCTTCAGCGATCTGAACAGCCAGCTGGCAGCCTTCATGGTGAAGCATTTCCCTGACAAGGAAATGAAGGAGAAAATACGCCAGCTCATCAAGACCGACATCGACAACAAGATGCCGGATCGGGGCCAGATTGGCAACAATGTGAAGATCATCAATACCAAGGAGATTACCAACTGCGTAATCAATGATTACTGCGAAGTGAACGGTGCTTCCCGTCTGAGCGACTGTACGCTATTGGGCTCTGTGCATGGCAACGTATATATCGGCACAGGCGTTATTACAGAAAACAGCATCATCGCTGAAGGCGCCAGCGTCATCAACAGCGTAAAGATACAGGATTGCTTCGTAGGCGAAGCCTGCCAGCTGTCTAACGGCTTTACCGCATCAGCCTCCGTATTCTTCGCCAACTCCTATATGAGCAATGGCGAGGCTTGTGCAGCCTTCTGCGGTCCTTTCACCGCTTCTCATCATAAGAGCAGTCTGCTTATCGGAGGCATGTTCTCTTTCTATAACGCCGGTTCTGCCACCAACTTCAGCAACCATGCCTACAAGATGGGACCCATGCACTGGGGCATTCTGGAGCGCGGTTCCAAGACAGCCAGCGGTGCTTATCTCCTGATGCCAGCCACTCTGGGTTCCTTCTCAGTATGCTTCGGCAAGCTGATGCATCACCCTAACACCCGCAACCTGCCTTTCGCCTACCTCATTGCCGATGGCGACAAGATGTTCCTCATCCCGGGCAGAAACATCACTACCGTAGGTCTGTACCGCGACATCAAGAAATGGCCTAAGCGTGATCTCCGTGCTATGGAGAACCGCAAGAGCATCGTCAACTTCGACTGGCTTTCACCTTATTCTGTTGGCGAGATTCTGAAGGGTAAGAAGATTCTTGAAAACCTGCGCGAGGTAACGGGCGATAATGTTTCGCAGTATCTTTATCACGAATATATCATACCGGCTTCATCGCTCCACAAGGGCATCAAATATTATGATATCGCCCTCCGCATCTACATGGGTGCCGTATTGAAGCGTGTACTGAAGCGCGACCCAGCCATCACTCCTCCAGCCAGCCATGTCGGCGTGGGCGATTGGGATGATCTTTCGGGACTCCTACTCCCGGTTTCTGAAGAAGAAGGCATCGTTAGGGATGTGAAGGAAGGAACTATCGAGAATATAGAACAGTTGCTCGACCGGTTTGAAGAAATCAATGCCAACTATCGCGACTACCAGTGGGCATGGACCTACCAGATGATCTGCGATTACTACGGCATCAGTGACATCACACTCGAAGATGCCAACCGCATACACGAAGATTATATCAAGGCACGCCGCTCATGGATAGCAGAAATCCGAAAGGATGCTGAGAAAGAATTTGCCATGGGCGATGTGGAGGAAGAGGTTTTCCGCAACTTCGTCGACAGCCTCGACCAGGAAATAGAATACGAGAATTAATTAGACTTGAATATTTCAACAGTTTAAAATAACAAAAAACATTATGGCAAAAACTCCAGATTTTAAGTATGCTCCAATGTTCCAGATTGGAGAGGACAAGACAGAGTATCGCCTTATCTCTAAGGAAGGCGTAAGTACAGCAGAGTTCGAGGGTAAGACTATCCTCAAGGTTTCTAAGGAAGCTCTTACTTTGCTGGCACAGCAGGGTTTCCACGACGTAGAGTTCAAGCTCCGTCGTGAGCACAACCTCCAGGTAGCTAAGATTCTCAGCGACCCAGAGGCTTCTGAGAACGACAAGTACGTAGCTCTCCAGTTCCTTCGCAATGCAGAGACTGCCGTGAAGGGCATCCTCCCATTCTGCCAGGATACAGGTACTGCTATCATCCACGGTGAGAAAGGCCAGCGCGTATGGACCGACTTCGAGGATGAAGAGGCTTTGAGCCTGGGTGTTTACAACACCTTTACACAGGACAACCTCCGTTATTCTCAGAACGCTCCTCTCAACATGTATGATGAGGTGAACACCCGTTGCAACCTTCCTGCTCAGATTGATATCGAGGCTACAGAGGGCGACGAGTACCGCTTCGTGATGGTAGCTAAGGGTGGTGGCTCTGCCAACAAAACCTACTTCTACCCAATGACCAAGGCTACTATCCAGAACGAGGGCACATTGCTCCCATTCCTCGTAGAGAAGATGAAGAGTCTGGGTACAGCAGCATGTCCTCCTTACCACATCGCCTTCGTTATCGGTGGTACTTCAGCTGAGAAGAACCTCCTCACCGTGAAGTTGGCTTCTATCAAGTACTACGATGAGTTGCCTACAACAGGTGATGAGACGGGTCGTGCTTTCCGTGACATCGACTTGGAGAACAAGCTCCTCGAAGAGGCTCACAAGATTGGCTTGGGTGCACAGTTCGGCGGTAAGTATCTCGCTCACGATATCCGCGTGATCCGTTTGCCACGTCATGGTGCAAGCTGCCCTATCGGTATGGGTGTAAGCTGCTCTGCCGACCGTAACATCAAGGCTAAGATCAACAAGGACGGTATCTGGTTGGAGAAGATGGATGAGAACCCAACAGAGTTGATTCCTGAGGAGCTCCGTAACCCAGGTGAGGGTACCAAGGGTATCGAGATTGACCTCGACAAGGGTATCGACGCAGTTCGTGCTGAGTTGAGCAAGTATCCTGTAAGCACCCGTGTTAACTTGAAGGGTACCATCATCGTGGCTCGTGACATCGCTCACGCTAAGCTCAAGGCTCGTCTGGATGCAGGCGAGGAGATGCCAGAGTACTTCAAGAATCACCCTATCCTCTATGCTGGTCCAGCCAAGACTCCAGAGGGTTATCCATGTGGCTCTATGGGACCTACCACAGCCAACCGTATGGACCCATACGTAGATGAGTTCCAGGATCATGGCGCTAGCCTTGTAATGATTGCCAAGGGTAACCGTGGCGATATTGTTACAGAGGCTTGCAAGAAGCATGGTGGTTTCTACCTCGGTACTATCGGTGGTGTAGCTGCCGTTCTCTCTAAGAGTTCTATCAAGAGCATCGAGTGCGTAGAGTACCCAGAGCTCGGTATGGAGGCTATCTGGAAGATTACCGTAGAGGACTTCCCTGCATTCATCCTCGTAGATGATAAGGGCAACGACTTCTTCAAGCAGTTGAAGCCTTGGACTCCTTGCAAGGAATGCCAGAAGTAAATGATACAGAAATCATGATATGAAAAAAGCTCAGGGCAGATAGCCCTGAGCTTTCTTTTTATACTTACGCTACACCCATGCTTTACACACAGCATGCAGCCTTGTTAACCGGACTTCCATAAAAACACATCATCACAGCCGTATCTGCTCCTGGCATCTGTCTGCCACCTCCTTTCTATGCGTAACACAGATAATAGTCTTATCGGAATACGAAGTAAAGAGGCGGTCGAAAAGAAGCTTCTCGGTTTCGGCATCCAGCGATGAGCTGATTTCATCCAACAACAGAATGTTGCCTTCGCGCAAAAGACTGCGGGCTATAGCAATGCGCTGTGCCTGACCGCCACTCAAACGGGTGGCATGCTCTCCTATCTTCGTATCCATACCTGCCGGCAAACTGAACACGAAATCGGCACAGGCTACATGAAGGGCTTCGGTAAGCTGCTCATCGGTAGCCACGGGATTGGCAAGAAGAAGATTATCGCGAATAGTTCCGCTCATCAGCGTATTACCCTGCTCTATATACACGATATGCGAACGCATGGCATAGAGGAGCATCAGCGAGGTGTCAACGGTTGCCTTGAGGGATCCGGAAGGCGACTTCTGGCTGAAGGTGCCAGCAGGAACCAGAAGACTGGAATGCTGATAATCATGACCTGTAACCAATATCGATTTCATATCAGTCATTGCCACCAGGAACGCCTTCTGCTTCTCTCCCAGACTACCACTGATAATGAGCTGTCCCTCCTCATCCTGTCTGCATTCCTCCTTGAAACCGGCAGGTTTCCTCAGTTCTTCCCCGCTTTCGTTCAAGGTAAGAGAGAAGGAGGTCAGGGCAGCAGATGCGACCTGTTCTTCGCATTCAAACGCCTAATAAGCCTCCAATAAAACAGCCATCATCTCCTGAGAGGAATCAGGACAAGAAAGGCTGAACCCGACATGGGCTACCTGATAATGCTTTATAATAGATTCCATTATTCTGTAATTTCAGTTATGCTCCCTATAAGGAACGGTTCAAGTTTTTCATTACTGCAACAAAGGCTCAGAGGCCTCATTGTCTGCAATTTCGCAACAAAAATACGATTTTTATCTGAGAAAGCCAAATCTTTCTCTATCTTTCTTCAAATTACAGAAGTTTTGCAGATGGAAATCGGCGCACAAAAAAAAGAGATGAAGCAAAATCTACGTTGCTTCATCTCTTTTTATATAATCTCATATTCAGTATCTTACTGCATATCGTAAACCACCTGCATGAGCTTCTTGCCCAGTTCATCAGCCTGCTCCATGGTAGAGGCCTCGCTATATACGCGGATGATAGGCTCGGTATTACTCTTGCGGAGATGAACCCACTTGTCAGGGAAATCGAGCTTGACGCCATCGATATCTGTTACGGTGACATCCTTCTCCTTACCATACATCTCCTTAACCTTCACGAGGATAGCATCTACATCGGTAGATGGAGTCAGGTCGATGCGGTTCTTGGCGATGAAATAGTTAGGGAAGCTGGCACGGAGCTCGCTCACCTTGCAGCCCTTGTGAGCCAGACTGCTCAGGAAGAGGGCGATACCAACGAGGGCATCACGACCGTAATGGCTCTCTGGATAGATAACTCCACCATTGCCTTCACCACCGATAACAGCGTTAACATCCTTCATCTTGGTAGTTACATTCACCTCGCCTACAGCAGCTGCGGTGTACTTGCCACCATGCTTCTCCGTAACATCACGGAGGGCACGGGTAGATGAAAGGTTGCTGACGGTATTGCCTGGAGTCTTGCCCAACACGTAATCTGCCACACTTACCAAGGTATACTCTTCGCCAAACATCTTGCCATCTTCGCAGATGAAAGCCAGACGGTCAACATCAGGGTCTACAACGATACCCATATCGTAACCACTCTTCTTCAACTCATCCATGATACCACCGAGGTTCTTCTCCAATGGCTCCGGATTATGAGCGAAATCGCCTGTAGGCTCACCATTGAGAAAAGTATATGCTACACCGAGCGCATCGAGCAACTCTGGAAGTATAACGCCACCAACTGAGTTGATGGAATCTACACAAACCTTGAAGTGGGCATTCTTGATTGCTTCGACATCTACGAGCTTCAAAGCAAGTACGGAGTCGATATGGCGCTTGTTGAAGGTATTGTCTTCAGTATATTTTCCGAGATGATCCACATCCGCATAGTCGAAGTCTTCCTTCTCAGCGATACCCAGCACCTCGTTACCATTAGCTGCTGTGAGGAACTCACCCTTCTCGTTGAGGAGCTTGAGGGCATTCCACTGGCGTGGGTTGTGAGAAGCTGTGATGATGATACCGCCGGCGGCACCACTCATGGTAACAGCAAGTTCAGTGGTAGGAGTAGTAGCCAGACCGATGTTCAGCACATCGTAGCCCATACCCATGAGGGTTCCACAAACCACATTCTTTACCATCTCGCCAGAGATGCGCGCATCACGGCCTACAACGATGGTATTACTCTCTGAAGCACCGCTACGGCGAATGAAGGTAGCGTATGCTGAAGTGAACTTAACGATATCGAGCGGATTCAAAGTATCGCCCGCTGGACCGCCGATAGTACCGCGGATACCAGAAATTGACTTAATCAGTGTCATAAATATATCTTTCTCTGTTTATGTTTATCTTCCTTTCTGCAGAGTCATGTCGTAGACACATGCCTGCACACTGCCCGATGCCGATGTGGTACCGTAAGAGTGAGGTACGAGCAAACGGATATGAGCGATGCGTTCATCATCATTCTTCGGTCTGCCTATCTTAATCCAGGTGAATGGTATGAGCCAACCGCTAGGCACGGTAGAACTTACACTGCCATAATTGGATGAATTATATGTATTGGCCATCAGACTGGCTGAAGGATCAACGAAAGAACCGGTGAATGTACCGGAAGTATTGGTTACGCTTATCTTATCTACATAATAGGAATAAGCAGGAACTTTGTTTGAAAGCGTGAGACACTTATCGCTCATTTCAGCAGCATACGAAAGATTATACTCATCAAAGCGGACCAATACATCTACCGATGTACCTTTCTTGATATAGTCGCCACATCCCTGGTCAATCACCTGCATGTAGATACCGTTACTGTTGAAAAGTACCCATTCGTTGTTGTTCTTTGCTGTATCCGTCAGTTTTTCATTATTTTTCCAACGTCTGTTGAACTCATCCTCGGAGATAACCTTAATATTTTCCTTACGCAAGAAAGAGCTGATAGAATCGAGCTCTCTGTCGCGCATGTCCTTATAAGTCTCACTATCATTGCATGCGGCAAACGATAAAACAGCCGCAAAAGCAATCATTGCAAACAAAAATTTCTTCATTCTTCTTTTTTAAATCTGATTTATTGGGCAAAGGTACAAAAAAGATAAGACAACACCGAGAGGAATAGGTTGATTTTATTATTATTTATCACTTATTATCATCCTATTGCCTCAAAACGGGGTTGTTTTCTGTCTTTTTCGTCATTTCTAAGGAAAAAACGGCTACTTCAGCATATCGGCGTATGCCAGGATAGCCTTCAGTGCTATCTGCTCTGCCTCCTGTATGCTGCAAAGCAATTTGCCGCCAGAAGCATTGCGATGACCGCCACCATTGAAGAACTCAGCTGCCATCTTATTGCATGGGAAATCGTCTACCGAACGGAGACTTACCAATACGCGATTGTCTATATCTGTATCTTCACGAAGAGAAATGGAGAGTTTGTGTCCCTTGATGGTAAGAGGTACGTTCACCAGTCCTTCCAGGTCGCCCTTGATAAAGTCATACTTCTTCAACTCTTTACGGGTCACGGTATAGAAACTGGCATGAAGGCCCTCTATTACCTGCAACTTTTCATTCATCAGATAGCCACGGAACCGGACTGCCGGAATGCGGGCATTATTGAAGACATTGCGGTAAATCTTATCCTTGTCGATGTTCTTGGTAAGCAGCAAGCAGATGATGTAATAGATATAAGGCTGGGTAGAATTATAGGTGAAACCGCCCGTATCGGTCATCATGCCGCAATAGATGCAGGTAGCCCAGGTCTGATCCATCTGTGGGAAACCTCCCAACTGCCAGACTACACGGAATACCAGGTCGCTGGCACTGCTGGCATGTGGCTGCGAAACCAGCAGCTTAGCCTCAAGATTAGGAGCCAGATGGTGGTCGATGATGACACGCAGAGTCTTGCAACCCAACAATACATGATCCATCTCATCAAGACGTCCCTCACTGCTAAAGTCAACACAGCATACCAGGTCGGCTTCATCGAAAGCTCGCTGCACCAGTTCAGGCTGTCTGTCATATCGCAGGATACCGGCAGCTCCAGGCAACCAGGAAATAGAATCCGGTATCATATCCGGCACACAAATGTCAACTTTCTTGCCCAAAGAACGAAGATAACCAGCCCATCCCAAAGAAGCGCCGACGGCATCACCGTCTGGCGACTTATGTGCACAGACGACAATACGATGAGAAGCCGCTATCGTCTCTCGGAGAATAGCGGCTTCCTGATCTGTCAATATATTAATGTTTATATCCATCACATTAAATTAGAAGAGCTTGTTAGGATAAACACCCTCATTGATAAGATGCTGGATCTTATCAACAACACTCTGGCGGTCGGCTGCATAAGTTACACCAAACCACTTGCTGGTAGTATCGAGCACCTTAACGGTAGCTGTACCCTCATTGATGAGCTTGTTGACCATCAATGGGATGAAGAACTCAGCCTTCTTGTTTTCCATATTCTTAGGATCACTCAAGAACTCCTTGAAGTACTCCTCACTATGCTGGAAGTAATCAGGTGTGAAGCCCCAAACGTTCATGGAAACAGGAGTATTGTCGCCAACAGCAACCCACTCGCCCTGCTCGTCCTTGTAAGATACCTTACTGTCGATACGCATGATCTCGGTACGCTCTACACAGGTTGTCAAGTTCTCATCAGCATCCTTAGAGCAGATGCCGCGAGCTACGGTACCATTCTCACTCAAGGTATTACCTACACGGAAACCTACCATGGCATAACGGTTCTTGCTGCCCTCTGGAAGTTCAGAGAGGAACTTGCCGATTACCATGAAGCAATCGCGGTTGTAGAAGTCATCGCAGTTGATTACGCAGAAAGGTTCCTTGATGATATCCTTTGCCATCAGGACAGCATGGTTTGTACCCCATGGTTTCTCACGACCTTCAGGAACTGAGAATCCCTCTGGGAGATCATCCAATGCCTGGAAGCAAAGTTCTGCAGGAATATGCCCCTCATACTTTGAAAGAATTTTCTCACGGAACTGATCTTCGAAGTCCTTGCGAATAACGAATACGATCTTTCCGAAACCAGCCTGAATAGCATCATAGATGCTGTAGTCCATGATAGTCTCACCATTAGGACCCAGACCATCAAGCTGTTTCAAACCACCATAACGGCTACCCATACCGGCAGCCAAAAGCAATAACGTAGGTTTCATTTTGTCTATACTTTTATTTATTAATAGTTGATAGTTATTAAAAAAATAACGATGCAAAAGTAACAAAAAAAATGCAGTTAACCGCACGTTTTCCTACTTTTTTTTTGATTAATATCAATTTTTGTTCTTTTATGCACTATCTGTAACACATATCAGACTTATTTCCGGACACATCTCCCAGGCAAAACCTAGAAAGGATAACCCACAGCGAAATGCAGACTCTGGGCATCCTTGAACCGACGGATGTTATAGATGCCATTCTTGCCGGTATCGTAAGGAACATGCAGACCGATACCCCAGTCGACACGTATCACAAACATACCCATGTCATAACGCACACCGACACCGGTGCCTACCGCCAGCTGCCGGAAAAACTTGTCTACATCAAACTTGCCGAGCGAACTGTACTCATGGTTGCGTAAGGTCCACACATTACCTGCATCCAGGAAAAGGGCTCCATAGAGATTGCCCCATACCTTCTGACGGTATTCCAGATTCATCAGATACTTGATGTCGCCCGTCTGGTCGATATACGAATACTTGCTGTTGGTAGGCTGGTATCTACCCGGTCCGATACTCCGCACATTAAAGGCTCGCACACTGTTGGCACCACCGATATAGAACTGCTCATAATAAGGAGCATTCTCGGCATTGCCATAACTCCAGATAATGCCGGCATTGACATGTCCCACCAGCGTACCATCCTGGGTGATACGCCAATATTTCACGAAATCAGTCTCCAGTTTCAGGAACTGAGCAAACGGATTCTTGAACATCTTCTTGTCTTTCTCGTTCCATCCCTTTCCGGCCGCCATGTAACCGAGCGAAAGGATATTGGCTGCCTCGCTGATGGTGGTTGACCAGGTGATAGGATGGCGGTAACGGCGCGGACTGCGATAAGTATAGGTGTAACTCATCTTAGGCACAAACTGGTCGCGCATCGATATCTGAAGATAAGGATGCAGGGCGAGGATGCTATCGAAAGCGGCTGTGCGGCTGTTCATAAACTCATAAGAGAGAATCAGCGGACTGAAAGAATGCTGATGCTGGTAAGAGGTTGACCACGCATAGGTTAACTCGCCCGCTGCCACATGACGTCGGAAATAGCTGGCTCTGTTCAGCACATTCATCGAAGCCTTGATGGTAGTAGTTGGCACACCCCGATATTTGGTAGGCATATGCCCGGCACGGTATCTGCGCTCATTCTGCTCCATCGTTCTGAACATATTCCAAGGCGTGATGATGCGAGGGAACTCTACGGAAACATCCGATCCGTATTCATAGGAATTGATGCGGGTTGAACCTCCGCCAGCCTGACTGACGGTTTGCCACTCATGCGAACCATGCAGGTTGACAGTAAGTTTTTCGCCTCCATGAAAAGCATTGCGCTTGGTAAGACCCACTACCAGCTCCGGTCCTACTCTACCGGTCGTTTTGCCGCGGGCATTTGCCTCGACATAGAAATCGTATGGCTTGTCGAATACCAGATCTATATTGGCATCCAAAGTATCACGATATACTACATGGCCTAAACTGTCTAGGGTCTGCACCGAACGGGGAGAGAACTGGATGCTGGAATAGCTGAAGAGTCCCATCTCCTGAAGTCCAGTCTTGGCACGCTCCTCGGTACGTACCCGATACAGTTCACGGGGACGCAGGCGCAGACTCTGCAAAACGATGCCCGGACGTATCGGCATCTTTCTTCCATTATAATGGAAACTCAGATAGCTGCGCACAAAGGAATCCTTCAACTCCTCCATATACTGCTTTCTGAAATTAACATGAATCTTTCCGATATACCACTGGCGGGTAGCCCTATCATCCACGCTGTCTGCCATCATCAGCCGCAACTGCACCTTGCCGGGCACATTCACGGTATCGGCAAGATAAGAAGCATAACTGTTCTGATAGAAATAATAGCCCCTGTTGCGGAACAGACGGGTGATACGCTGACGTTCCGATTCCATGTTGGCGACATTGAAAGGACTCCCCTTCCGTATCAGCGCCTTGTTCATAGAAGCATCTATAAACTGCTTGCTCTTGGCTGGGAAGTTGAGATAAGCCATAGAATCAAGCGTCCAGAGATGACCGAAGTCTACCTGATAGGCGACCTTCGCCTTCTTCGGATTGCTCTGTGTCAGCACATCATAAGTCACCTTACCGTTAAAATAGCCATATTTATCGAGCTGATGCTCGGCTACCTGGGCACGGAGTTGCGGATTCACATTCGCCATCAGCTTAGGTTTGGAACCGAATACCTTGGTTATCCACTTAGCCAGTGCTCCATCCGACTGAGAGAAAGCATTCCATATCCACAGGCGCACAGGGAACGGAGTGCGGTAATAGCTGCTTCCGAACAAAGCACCGTTCGGAGCCGAAGCCAGGGCATACTCCATCTCGGTGATGGTAGAATCAGCATAAGCTCCCTTCTCGTAGTTCTTATACTCAATAGGTACCAGACCCGTAAACAGCTGCTCGTCTTCTTTCAGCGCACTGGTTGAAGAGCAACCCGTTATGAGCTGCCCCGACAACATCAGCAATGCTGCCACATATATAATAAGGTATAACCTGTTCTGCTGTTTCATATCGCTCATTACTTTTCGTTAAGTTTCAATGGGTCAAAGTCCTTTGTTTTGGCTTTCTCCATCGTATCCTTCTTTTCGTTCGTACTCTTCTTCACCGCAGGATTCTTCTCCATTGGGGCTGCAGGAATCTGCTGCTTATCAGTCTTGAAACGGAAGATATCCTTGAAATGTTGCAGTTTTCTCTGCCACTTGAAACCGATACCATACTCACCAATCAAGCCTTCGAGCCAATCGTAGGTATTATTGTTGTAGAAGGCACGGATATACTGGCTCGCACCTTCGTTGAGACGGTACTGCAATTCGATATTGTTGAAGAATACATCATCATTGTTGGCTGCATTCTCCATTTCTGCACCGGTAGAAACCTTGCCGCCCACACTGAAACTCAAGCGGTTGTTGAAGAACCGCTTGGCAAACTTAAAGTTGTAATCGGTGTGCATGGCACCTGCTGCATTGGTGGAGTTATCTACCGACATACCGACATCTACCCCCACAGAACGCATCGCTGAACCTGCAATATTATTGATCTCTGAGTTGAGGAATGAGCTCAAGGCACTGTTCATGGAGAACGAATTGGTATTTCCGTTGGCAAGATACATGCCCGAAGCCAGCATCGTAATGGCTATCTTACCCCGCTCTTCAATACTCATCGTGTTCAGTTCATCCTGCAAGGTGGCATCGTTTGGTGAGGAAACGATAAACTGGATGCCTGGCTTATTCAATGTCTGCGAGAGTTTTACGCCACAAATGAAATCCACCGAGCGGCCGGTTCCCTGTCCCTCGTTTACCGTTGTCCTGACATTCTCTGTTGCCGTGATGTTCAGGGTCGGGTTGAACGGATCGCCGTTAAACTCTATGTAGCTGCCGTCCTGGATATCAAACGTCTTGAGCGGAATGATAGGCAGCGAATATTTCATCTTGCCATTGTTCAGGGTATACTTGCCCGTGATGCCGATGCCATCAACCGAATTGTAAGTCATCGTCAGATCACCACCGCCCATCAGGTCGATGTAGTTGGTTTGGTCGGCATTCAATGCACAGAGGATATGAGCCGACTCGTCTATCGACATGCCCAACATCATGTTCAATCCTTCCAGTGCCGGACGCTCGACAACGACAGGCTTGCCACTCTTGAAATTCGTAAACTTCACCAGCTCATCGAGCTGCGTATCAGTAGTCAGTTCCGATTCTTTCAGCACATACGTCATATCCGTATTGCCGAGAACATCCAGCTTACCTTGCATCTTCAGATTGCTTACCGGTCCGCGCATCGCTCCAAAGAAGTTGACATACGCCTTGCCGAAAGCCTCGGAACGGGCATTCTCCTTGGCATCAATCAGCAGGAAGTTCTGTGCTCGCATCCGGATATCGAGCATCATCTTCTCTATATTCGTAAAGTCGAGACTGCCCTGGATATTGAGCGGACTCTCATTGTTGGCATACATCATGAAGTTTTCGAAGAGCAACTTGCTGTCTATGATACGGACAGGATCGTTGGCAAAACGCATCGTGATGCCATACGGCACACTGACGAGATAAGCCGAATCCAGATATACTTCGCCCTCTACATCCAACTGGCTCAAGGCTCCCTTCAAACTCAGTTTTCCTTCGCCATATCCCTTCAGACCCATAATCTGGTCAGGAACGAAACCGTTGACAAAATGCAGAGGCAACTTCTCCATACCCACTTCGGCATCGAGATAACCGTTTCCTTCCGATTTGTAAGTACCCTTTACGGTAGCTACTTCTTCACCCTCATAATTGAGGAAACCATCTACATAATGAGAACCGTCGCTCTTTGGCATGTAAACGAATTCAGTACCGACATCTCCCATCGGACACTTTTCGTAAACCATATTGTCGATGTTCAGATTAGAAGAAACCGAGAGTTCATCCTTGGTCTGGATAATATGGAAGTCGCCGTCAAGAATACCCGAGATGTCAGGCATATAAGGAATCACGCTGAGCACTTTATCCAGATTAAACTGGCTCATGCTCACCGTAAGATCCTGCAGCGCTTCTTCGTTTTCATCATTGCTATATATACGGATACCCATGCCGTTGGCTGCCTTCAGAATCAGATTGGCAGAAACACGGTCGTCATTGCCCAACATCAGATAGTTGTCATCGTTGGCAGTAAACTTTTTGTACCCCAGGACAGGATGGGTATCGATGAGCGAAATCTTCACGCCGTTTTCCAGCAACAGCGCCTCCAGCCCCACATCTACACCCAATCTGTTTTTGGCATCATAGATGCGGGCATCGATATTGGACCCTTTCTCCTGCAGTTCGCCCTCTACCTGTGCCCGGAACACATACTGAGGATTATGCTTGTTGTTCTGAACACGTGCTGCATAGCGGATGGTATCGCCCTCAGTCTTCACCAAGGTACGGATCGTATCCAACTGCATGCCACTCGCTACCAGTGAATCGATGTTGAAATAACCATTGACACCTGTTACAGGCGACATGGTCATCTTCATATCCACCGTCTTGAAATCATAACCGCAGTAAGCGATGAAACGGGAAATGAAATTGTCCTTTCCTGTGGTAAGATAAACATGACCGAAAGGGAACTGACTGCGCATCTTCACCTGATCGATATGATGGTTCCTAAGCTGATGAGCCAATTCTTTCTGCAATCCGGCAAAACGGCTCATCAACTGCTTATAGCCTCCGTGTACATCCATGTTGAGATGGAAGTCGCCGCAATTGATGACTGCGTGCGTGGTATCTCTGCGGGTAAAGACATCAGCGTCAACACCCACCGGACGATAATTCTTCTCTGCCGTACGAACCGTAATATCACTCATCGAAGCCATGATGTCGTGACTGTCCTTCAGGTCGGACCTGATATCCATATGACCGCAGAGCGACAGGCGCATCGGTGCCTTCGTTACCTCTAATGAATAAAGATTCACATCGCGGACATCTGCCACCAGGGTAGCCTCCAGTTTCTTGGAATTCGTAAGTGCATCAAGGCTGACGAGCCCCGTAAGATACTGGCTCTTGCTGTCGATATCGGCATGCACCTTTCCATTGGCAACGTGAGCCACTGCCAATACATGATCCAGTTTGTATTTGCCATACTGAATCTGGTTTACCTGTGCCTTAGCCTGCAATCGGGTACGAGGAGAGAGGAAATCAGTTCCCACTCCCTTCGCCTGCAATGAGCCGGTGAAAGAATGCCAATCCTGTTTTGGAAGAAAATGCTTTGCCTGGATGTTGTGCGCCTGAATCTTAGCTTGATAAGCCAGACGGTTCATATCGATACTGCCGTCTTTCCGGGTCTTCGCATCTATCTTGGCATCTACCCTCATTCTGCCACGACCTTCGGTAATGGCGAGTCGGGTAGCATATCTGGAGCCGTCTGCCTGAATGTTACCACGAATTCCGATACCGCTAGGCACACGTATCTCCTGCATCAGAGAAGGGGCAAACATGGCGGTAACGAAATCCAGATGATAGGTACGGGCGTTCAGATCTACATTTGCCTTCAGACGGTTCAAATCCGTCAGGTTACCCACTTTTCCATCAGCACTCAGTTCGAAGGCTGTAGGCAGCGACAGTTTCAAACCCGAGAAAGATGCCTGCTGCATATTTCCCTTGAACGAACCTTCTATCTTCATCGGATAGAATGGCCATTTCTTCTTCATGGCGCTTGGGAAGGCATCGCCTGCAAAGAGGAACAGGTCTGAACGGCCCAAAGCTCCCTTCAGCTGTGCCATCAACTTGCCAGGTTTCACCTCATCAAAGGCATTCATATCCATATCCACCGTTGCCTGCAATTGGGAGTATGGGGTACGGAGACAGATATCAGGCAACTGCAGTTTCACGGAATCCATCACGAATCTGCCATAGAGCTGGTCTACCTGCAAACCGCTTTTCTCCTTAAACTGAGCTTCACGAATCTTGACATCTATCTTCGAATCGCAATAATAGAAAGAGTCTGCCTTCAAAGTCATGGCCGACAGGGCGATATGGTTAAAGTCCATGCCCGATACCGGACGGATATAGTTCTGGTCATAGTTCACCTTGCCCTTCTTCCAGTCAAGATGACCTATCTGATAAAGTCCTTTATAAAGGTCGAGATAGGTAGTCTGCGCCACCGCATCTCCAAAATAAGCATTCACCTGGAGGGTATCTCCAGGCATGTGTAATACGAAATCAGTGTTCTTCAGTTTCAGTTTTTCGATATTCACCTTCCAGAAATTGGTACTAGGCGTAGTATCCGGCGGCACAGTATCGCTCAGTTCTACCGAGAGTCGGGCATCAGCCAACAGGGCATGATTCACCCTGACCTTCTCCTTTACGAGATCAATGCCATGAGCCTTCAGGCGCAGATAACCTACATTGCCCTTGATTCTGGCTTCGTGAATAAAATTAGTGGTATTCACCTTCATCTGGGTGAAATTGAGTTCATCCACCATGACTTGACTTTCGAAAAGAGGCAACAATTGTACGTCTACCACCATCTTCTGGATGTCGGCAACGGTATCTCTCTTATTTTTTAAAGCCAAGTTTGGGGAATTCTTGAGTGAGTCGATTGGCTGAAGTACCTTTACGCCTTCCACTCCTAGTTTCAGAGGGAAGACGAGGCGTACTTGCTTTACCGAAATATCCATACCCGTCGACTCAGAGGCATAAGCAGCCACTTGCTTTACCGCCCAATTCTGAACAGGTGGCAGATAAAGCAGAATGGATAACAAAAAGATGAGCGCCAATGGAGTCAACACCGTGATTCCTGCCCATTTCGCATACCTCTTCATAAGCATGGATTTTTGAGTTAGGGTGCAATAGCTCGCCAAAGATTATCATCCGGCAGCGGAGCCTCTGCTACTATTGTTTCTTTAGACACAGGATGAACAAATTCTACTCTGTGTGAAAGGAGAGAAATACTGCCATCTGCATTGCTACGTGGAGAACCGTATTTCAGATCTCCCTTGATAGGACATCCCATCTTGGCAAGCTGGCATCTTATCTGATGATGGCGACCCGTCATCAAGTTCACCTCCAGAAGTGTATAATGGTCTGTATGACCTATCACCTTATACTTCAATATCGCTTTCTTCGAGTTTTTCACCTCATGGTCGTAAGCATAGCTCTTATTCTGCTTTTCATTTCTTACTATCCAATGGGTGAGCGTAGCCTCAGGTTCCTTTGGCATGTTCTTCACGATTGCCCAATAGGTTTTGTGAACTTCGCCATCCCTGAACATATTATTCAGACGACTCAATGCCTTAGAAGTCTTGGCAAATACGACCAAACCCGAAACAGGACGGTCAAGGCGATGCACCACACCGAGAAATACATTTCCCGGCTTGTGATACTTCTCCTTGATGTACTGTTTCACAGTCTCCGAGAGAGGTTCGTCGCCGGTCTTGTCGCCCTGCACGATTTCACCACTTCTCTTAGAGACTATGATTATATGGTTGTCTTCGTAAACTACCTGCATGTTTTATCAACAAAACGTTGCCGAGAGATTACATGTTCATACCACCGTCGATCTGAATAACCTGACCGCTAACATAGCTAGACAAGTCGGAAGCGAGGAAGAGGCAAACATTTGCGATATCCTCTGTCTGACCACCACGACGCAATGGAATCTTCTGCATCCAGTCCTTGCGGATTTCCTCAGGCAACTGTGCAGTCATTGCAGTCTCGATGAAACCAGGAGCTACAGCATTGGCGCGTACGCCCTTAGGACCCAACTCCTGAGCGATAGACTTAGCCAAAGCAATCATACCAGCCTTAGAAGCTGCATAGTTGCACTGACCTGCATTACCATGAACACCTACTACAGAAGCCATGTTGATGATAGAACCACCACGCTGACGAAGCATGATTGGAGAGCAAGCATGAATGAAGTTGAAGGCTGACTTCAAGTTTACATTCAAAACAGCATCCCACTGAGCCTCGCTCATACGGAGCATCAAACCGTCCTTAGTGATACCTGCATTGTTAACCAGGATATCGATAGAACCGAAGTCCTCATGAATCTGCTTAACAGTCTTCTGTGTCTCCTCGAAATCTGCTGCATTACCAGCATAAGCACGACAGGTTACACCAAGAGCCTCAATCTCCTTACGAGTAGCTTCCAAACCGGCAGCCATATCGTCGTTGAGTACGAGGTCTGTAAATGCGATGTTAGCGCCCTCAGAGGCGAACTTCATAGCGACAGCCTTACCGATGCCGCGAGCAGCACCTGTTACAAGGGCTGTTTTACCACTTAATAATCCCATATTATTCATATCTTATTGATTTATAATTAATTACGAATACTTAAAAACTATTTGCTGAAAATTTGCAAGTAAATATTACAGTAAATTAACCACAAAATTAAGTCCTACAATCACCAAGCACAGCACTATAATTATTAGGACGGCGAGCAAACAGCCGCCATAACTTAGGATACCAAGCGCCTTAAATGTACTAATTTTTTCACCCTTTTTGGTATCGTGGTTAAACATCCCAGAAATTATGAAGAATACCCCCAGAACTATAATTGTAGCCAAAATTACCATCATATCACTTAGCTTTTATAATCTCCAACAAAGTATTAATCTGTTTATCCTTTTCAGCCAATTGTTTGTCTTTAGCCTCAACCAAACCAACAAGACGGCTTAACATATCACTATCGTTATAACTTGCGTTATTGTCTCCATTGACACCATTATTATATATTATGGTATCTTTTTCGTCTAAGAACATATCACCAATACCACGTACAAGCCATTCCATACTTATTCGTGGTGACGAGATTTCGCCAATCTTAGCAATAACATCAAACCCCGGCGTTGTTTCATTAGGCCCCACTATACTATTTATAGTGGTACGCTTTATGTATGAGCCTTTTGCCATTGCTGTAACGTTTCCGTGATACACGGTATCTAATACCGCTTTTATCCTTTGATTGATAGTTTCAAACATACGGCTATTATTAATAATAGTTAATAAATGACGATTTCTCGCCAAATAATTTGGTAGTGGCGATATTTCGCCGTATCTTTGCACTCGAAATAAGTAAGTAACTAACCTTACGAGTACAAGAAAGGCTGTCGGACTATTTGCCCAACATCACCAAAACCCAACTGCAAATATACGGCAGTTTTTCTTTATCTCCAAAGGTATAAGTAACTAACTAAGTAATTTTAATAAAATTTATACTTTTATGGCAGACGAAACAGGAAAAGCAATCAAATTGACACGTGACGATTTGCGGTCAATTGACGTAGGAAAGACGAAAACGTTTTACCTACCTGATGCGAAAGCGTGCGACAACGGCAAGGCTTTAACGTATCAATTTCAAAATTTGATGGGCTGCAAGTTCAGCGTTAAAACGGACTATACAGCCAATACACTAACTATCACACGTAACGCTATATGATTATCACCAAACCCGAAGTAGAGCCAGACGGTTTGTATAACCAAGGGCAAGCCGCCAAAGCGTTGCATGTAGATCGGCACACCGTCGCCCGGTACGCTAACGATGGGCTTATCAAGTTCAGAGTTAGAAAAGCCGGAAAGGGCTTAATCACTACGGGGGCGGAAATAATCAAGTGTTGGAAATCAATGTATCTTTAAAATAGTAGCAATATGAAGATTAAAAGTATAGCAGTTTTGCCAAGTGCCAAAGGTTATTTGGCAGTAACGAAAGACGATTTATTTGTACCTGAATATATCGTTTTGGCAGTAATAGAGAATGGAAAAGCCGAAAGTATTGTACCATTGGCTATATCCGACCTTTGTACTTTAAGCGACCTTTTTAGCTCACAAACAGACTATGAGTTAGAAAATGAGAATCAGGCGATACAAAATAACGCCGTATCGAGTATGCTTATTTCAAAAATAACATTGCATACCGCCGCCGCTTATATCTGCAAGGAAGTACCATATATGCAGGATGTACAGGAAGCGAAAAACGACCTCATAGCGATGGCAGAAAAAGCAAATATCGAATACGATAAGCGAATAAAAGATATTTCGTCGGTAAAGGATTGCCAACAAATTGTATCAGGAACATTTAGAAAGTTATGAAAAAAGTAATGAAGAATTGGCGTTATTGGCTGATGGTGGTTATCGGCTTTATCGCTTTTTTCAATCTGATTGGGATGCCACACAAGGGCAACCCCAACTATTGGGAGTTAGTGATTTATTCCAAGTTTACAGCCGTAGCACTCGCATATTTTGACATACATTTGTATGTATGGTTTGCGAAGCACAGAAAGATAGATGAGCTATTGGAGTACATCAACGAAGATAAATAACATCATTAATCATATACAAAGATGAAAACAGATTTTAGTATTAACGTACAGGTCAATTTGGGTGTAACACCCGAAATCGTGGCTTTGGTAAATGCCATTTTGTGCCACCGACCAACAGTTGCGCCGACCGCCGAGGAAGCACTCGACGGAAACGGACAAGTAGATAACAAGCCAGAGGACACCACCCCGGCACAGCCTCAACAGCCTACTAACAAGCGAGGCAGAAAGAAGAAAGAGGAAGCAGCCGCCGACAAGCCGGAGCCTACAAAGGAGCCAGCCGGAGACGAACGGCAGGAGGCAGCAGCCAACCAAGCCGATGCCAACGGCGAGCAGGAAGAAGCCAAAGCCGAGGAAGCCGCCCCACAAGATGAGAGACAGGCAGAGGCAGAGGAGAAGCCATTAACCGCCGAAGACGTTAGGGCAGCGATGCACAAGACGCGCCAACGTATCGAGGGCGAGGACTACAAGGAGAACACCAACGGCGATTTATACAAGAAGTACCACAAGCCACTAACGGCCACGTTCAAGAACATAGCCGCTTTGTTAGGTGCTGAAAAACCGAGTGCTTTGCCACCTGATAAGATTGCAAGTTTCATGGAGCAGTGCGACGAGTTGCGTATTATGGATGATGGCACGATCGGCCCGAAATTACCATTTTAATAACAACATTTAATCACATACAATTATGGCAGGTAAACACGCTTTATTATCACCAAGTGCAGCCCACAGATGGATGAATTGCACAGCCGCCCCACTTCTGGAAAGAGACGTGGAGGATAAGAGCAGCACATTTGCAGAGGAGGGAACGTTAGCCCACGCCTATTGCGCCAAGAAACTGAAAGAGTTTTTGGGTTTGTCGGTGGATGAGGAAAAAGCCGAGATAGCGCAGTTAGACGAGCAGTACCACAGTGGCGAAATGGACGAGTACACCGATACGTACAGGACTATCGTACTGGAGAAGTTCAACGCCGCCCGAGCTAAGACCAAGGACGCACAATTGTTGGTTGAGGTCAAGTTAGATTTTAGTCACTATGTGCCTGATGCTTTCGGCACGTCGGACGCTATCATTATCGCCGATGGTGTGATGGAGGTTATCGACTTTAAGTATGGCAAGGGCGTAAAGGTGTCAGCCGTGGAAAATCCACAAATGATGATTTACGCTTTGGGTGCATGGGACTTATTTAACTTTGAGTACGACATACGTAAGGTACGCATGACTATCGTACAACCACGTATTGACAATCTTTCGGAGTTTGACTTAGATGCCGCCGACCTCATTAATTGGGCAGTCGATGAGCTGCAACCAAAAGCCAACGAAGCCTATGCCGGAGGTAAGCAAAAGCCGGGCAATTGGTGTCAGTTCTGCAAGGTTAAGGCAAACTGCAAAGCCCTATCGTCTATGTGCATCGAAGCACAGCAAGCCAACCCCGACCCACGTAAGATTAGCAAGGAAGTAATGGAAAGCACTATACTACCTTTGCTTCCAACGTTCAAAACGTGGCTAACTGGAGTTGAGGAGTACAGTTTGGAACAGGCATTAAGTGGCGTACAGTACCAAGGTTTCAAAATCGTTGAGGGGCGCAGTATCAGAAAGATAACAAACCCAACCGCCGTGATGGAACTTTTAGGCAAAGAGGGCTTTGCAAAAGAAGCCTACATTAAGCCTACCGAGCTACGAAGTATTACCGATTTGGAAAAACTGATAGGTAAGAAACGCTTTGGTGCAATTTGCGCCGAGTACATCAACAAGCCACAAGGCAAACCAACGTTAGTGCCTGAATCAGATAAACGCCCGGCGTTTAATCAGGCGGCAGACGACTTTAAAGACATTTAAGTTTAACATTTTAAATATATACAATTATGATAGACCCTAAAGTAGTTAATGACACTAAGGTAATCTTTGGCCCATGCCGCCTTAGTTACACACACGTTTTCGAGAAGTACAGCCCAGACGGTGGCGGAAAGGACAAGTTTATGACTAACGTTTTGATCCCGAAGTCTGAAAAAAAGACTATCGAAGCCATCAAAAAAGCAATCGAGGCAGCTAAGAAAGCCGCTATCGTAGCCAAGTGGGGAGGCAAAGAGCCTAAGAAACTTGATTTAGCTTTGCGTGATGGCGACGAAAAGGACGATGAGGTTTACGAAGACCACTTCTATTTGAATGCCAAGAGCAATACACGCCCGGGCGTAGTAGATCGCAAGAAAGTGCCTATCGTGGACGAGGAAGAAGTTTACAGCGGAGTTTGGGCGATTGTGTCGGTAACTTTCTACGGCTACGACGTAAACGGTAACAAGGGCGTAGCGTGCGGCCTCAACAACATTATGAAGTTCAAGGACGACGACCATTTGGGCGGCAGAGTATCAGCCGAAAGCGACTTTGGCGATTTGGACGGCATCGACGATGAAGACGACGATTTGTAGAGTGCTTTTTTCTCTACGATAAAATGTTAATGTAGTAGCCCCCGGCGGTGGAAAGAGGAAGCCGCCGGGGTAATCAAACAATAAAACGTATGAAAGAATTAGGCATAGACATCGAAACATATAGTAGCAACGACCTAACCGAGTGTGGCGTATATAAGTATGTGGAGGCCGAAGACTTTACCATATTGCTTTTTGCGTACAGCGTGGACGGTGGCCCGGTGCAATGCGTGGACTTGGCAAGCGGCGAAACTTTGCCGCCTGAAATCAAAGCAGCACTAACCGACCCCGAGGTAATAAAGACCGCTTTCAATGCAGCTTTTGAGCGTATTTGTATCGGTGTGTATTTAGGCATCAAAGGGCGATTAGACCCGAGACAATGGCGGTGTACGATGGTAAGAGCCGCCCGAATGGGTTTGCCGCTTTCGTTGGCACAATGCGGCGAAGTGCTTAAACTGGAAGACAGAAAGATGAGTGAGGGCAAAGCCCTAATAAGATACTTTAGTGTTCCAAACAAACAGACAAAGCAGGGCATAACAAAGATGATCCGACACAAGCCGAGCGATGCGCCCGAAAAGTGGGCAACGTTCAAAGCCTACAATATCCGAGACGTGGAGGTGGAGCAAGCCATCTTAAAAAAGGTCAGGAGATTGGAAGCACCAGAGTTTGACGAGGATTTGTACGTAGCCGATCAACACATTAACGACCGTGGCGTGATGATAGACCAAGTATTGACAAACAACGCCGCCCGATTTGATGAAGCATACAAAGATGAGCTATTTGCAGAAGCCCGAAGACTTACAGGCATGAGTAACCCGAACAGCCCCGGACAGATAAAACAATACATATCCGAGAACACCGGATTTACTATTGATAGCCTCAACAAAAAGAATTTGGACGACTACGAAGTACAATTTAAGTATTGGCCCAAGGTGCAGAAAGTTTTGGCTTTGCGTAGGAAAATGGGTAAGACTTCTAACAAGAAGTACACAACTATGCAAAAATGTGTCTGCAAGGATAGCCGAGTACATGGTTTGTTGCAGTTTTGCGGTGCAGCACGTACAGGCAGATGGGCAGGGCGTTTGGTGCAATTGCAGAACCTACCACAAAATCATTTGGAGAGTTTGGACGATGCACGCTATTTGGTTAAGCAGGGTGATTTGGAAGAGTTTGAAATGAACTACGGAAACGTTACCCAAGTACTTAGCGAGTTGATACGTACCGCTTTCATAGCCAAGCCCGGTTGCACGTTCCACGTATGCGACTTTTCAGCGATCGAGGCACGTGTGATAGCATGGATAGCCGGGGAAACATGGGTATTGGACGCTTTCAGGCAAGGACACGACATCTATTGTGAGACTGCAAGCAAAATGTTTGGTGTGCCAGTTCAGAAACATGGCCCAAACGGAGATTTGAGACCGAAAGGCAAAGTAGCCGTTTTGGGTTTGGGCTACGGCGGGGGTGTATCAGCATTGGAAGCGATGGGCGGTAAGAAGTTAGGTTTAACAGAATCCGAGGAAAAAGACATCGTAAACAAATGGCGAGACAGTAACCCACATATCGTAAAGTTGTGGCGTACCGTTGAGAAAGCGGCTATCATAGCCATTAAGACAGGAAAAAGCGTACAGATACAACGAGGCATTATTATTAGTTATCGTTGGGGTATGTTGCTAATTACCCTACCAAGTGGCAGGACTATTTGTTACCCACGTACAGAGGTTGGAATCGAGACAAACGACGGTTGGCGAGGCGACCACGAAATTATCGAGTATGAGGGTTTGAACCAAAAAACGAAGAAATGGGGAAAGTTGAGAACCTACGGCGGTAAGCTAACCGAGAACATCGTACAGGCTACGGCACGTGACATATTAGGTTGTGTGATACTTAGAGCCGAGCAGCGAGGGTTAAACGTAGTTTTCCATATACACGATGAGATCATCGTAGAGGCTACGAAAGACCAGACGTTACCGATGGTTGAGGCTTTGTTTAGTGAGCCTATACCGTGGTGCAAAGATTTGCCACTCAAAGGTGCAGGGTACACCACCCCATACTATTTAAAAGATTAAACAAAAAAGAAATATGGCAGAAAGTAAGACAATAGAAATTAAGATGAAATGGCATAAAGCGACCGAGTCCCCTAAAAAGAATGTGCCAATATATCTACTTTTCAAGGTTGGCAAACGAAAATATCCGCTTTGCCGATTAATGACATTTCACCATAGTAACGTCGTTCCGGCTGAATGTGATTGGGGAAAAGCCGAAACCCAGGAATCACAATTACCTATCATGTGGACGTATGCAAGTCAGATCGGGCCACTTATTACTGATGAGATAGTGGCAGATGCGAAATTTGCAGCGTGGGCATGGTATAAAGAAGATTAGTTAAACAATTAAAGCATATACAAAAATGGAGATACAGACAAGTAAGGCACTATCAGACGTGCAGCAATTCAGATACGAGTTATTACAATGGTGTGGCAACGTGGAAGATGCGGAGAAAGCCAATACCTTTGTGATGGGTAAGGATGAAAAGCCAGTACAGGCGCAGTTACCAAAATCCGGCATGGAGGATGGCATCTATTTGGTACACGCCGACGGCAAAGCAACTTTGTTTGAACTGGAGTACACCAAAGACGACAACATGGATAGCGAGGTAGTGGCTATCGGTCTGAAGATGGGTAGCTTTGGCATTAAGATAGCTTTGCACGATGAGGCTAACGGCGATGGTATCACGCTAACCACAAAGAGCAATAGCGATCTAAAAGCCGACCAAGATTATTATATCGACAAGTACGACGATGCTGTAGCAGACATGGACGGAGCAAGAAACACCAACCATTTGCGTAATATCCTGAATCCACAGATAAAGTTAGCCGATGATTGGTACATACCATCTTTAGGCGAGTTGTACCGTATCTTTATCAACAAAAAGGCTATCAATGCAGCTTTGGAGTTTGCCAAGGGCGATAAACTGCAAGACCGTTGGTATTGGACTTCTACCGAGGGCAGTGCTACCGACGCGTGGGCTGCTGTACCTCAGCGACGGTACGAACGGTTGGGGCCCTAAGGCCAGCGGCACGTTCAGAGTTAGGGCAGTGTCAGCATTTATTTTTTAGCCCTTAATATTTTAGTTTTTAATCTTTAGCACGGCGAAAGCCGTGCCATTATTCACCAATACCGCCAGTTATGAAAAAGATGTACTGCAAAACGTGCCTATCATACGATCCTGATGAAGACAAACCCGGCTACGGAGTTTGTAAAATATCGGAGTGTGAAGTTTGCGAGCAGTGCCCCGGTTGCATAGATTGGCGGTATTTTAAGATTTGGTACTTATAATATGGTTATTCTTTCTTTATTCGACGGCATGAGTTGCGGACAAATTGCATTAAGGGAATTGGGTGCAACAATATAAAATATATACTTTCGTTTTTACCCGATCATCTTAAAAAGTAAAACAATATGGCAGAAGATTTCAAACATATAAGGTTTATGGTATTTAAGGCAAGCAGCATTAAATACCTTTTCGAGCAGTTGGACGATGAGCCGCGACCATTTGAGTTAGTGGTACACCCACCAATAGGCAAAACAGGTATGCGCCCGGTTACTATCAAGGCAAGCACCGAGGAAGATGCTAAATACTTTAAGGGCATCTTAGATAAGTTATCGTATGAATCTTTAGAAAGATTGACACATGGTACAGATAAAGTTAAACAATGATTTCCCGATCGACATAGCAACAGCCCATAGCCGTATAGCTAAGAAGTGGAAGAACAAAGCGACCACATGGGCGAAGTTGGTAGAACGATGCAGCGAAACGAAGCGAACAACGGAAAGCGTAAGCGAGTACGCCAAGATGAGCAGGGAGGAGCAAAGCAGTATAAAGGACGTGGGCGGTTTTGTCGGTGGCTACCTATCAGGTGGCACACGAAAGACCGCTAACGTGATGTGGCGAAGTATTGCCACGCTTGATATTGACTACGGTACACCCGACCTTTGGGATGAGTTCACGTTAAACTTTGACTTTGCGGCGATGCTATACAGCACACACAAGCACACGCCGGAAAACCCACGCTTTCGTTTGGTGTTCCCATTAAGCCGTCAGGTACGCCCAGATGAATACGAGCCGCTTTGCAGGATGATAGCAAGCAAACTTAATATCGAGGTGTTCGACGATACCACCTATCAGTTAGCGAGATTGTTTTATTATCCATCTACAAGCAGAGACGGCGAATATGTGTTTGAGTACCAAGATGGCAAAGCGTGCAACGTTGATGAGTTCCTAAAACAGTACCACGACTATAAAGATGTGGCACTTTGGCCTGTATCGAGCCGAGAGGGCGACATCATCGTACACGAATTGAAAAAGGTAGGTGATCCGACCGAAAAACCCGGCTTAATCGGTGCTTTTTGCCGTGCCTACTCAATAGAGGATGCAATCGACACGTTTCTACCTGATGTGTACGAAAAGACCGCCCACGATGGGCGATACACCTACATTAATGGCAGCGTGGCGGCAGGTTTGGTTTGCTATGAGGGTAAGTTTGCATACAGCAATCACGAAACAGACCCGGCGAGTAAGCAGCTTTGCAACGCTTTCGACCTTTGCCGAATACATCTATTTGGTGTGCAGGATGAGGGCACGAAGATAACAGACAACACACGTTTACCGTCGTACCTGAAAATGCAGGATTTCGTAGCCAAGGACAAAAAAGTAAGAATCTTACTTACTAAGGAACGACAGGGCCAGGCCGATGATGATTTTGCCGACATCGAAGCAGAGGAAGCCGGGGACAGCGCAGTATCTGAAAATACAGATAAGTGGATGGCTGAATTAGACTTTGACAAGAAAGGCAGCATCAAATCAACAGCAAGCAATATTATTGCTATTCTGGAGAACGACCCAAGGTTGAAAAACCATATATGGCAAAATCTGTTTAATGGGTTTAACTACGTAACAGGTGGTTTGCCGTGGAACGCCGAGGCAACACAATGGGGAAATACTGATGATGCAAATCTAAGGATATACTTAGATGAGAAGTACGGAGTAACTGGAAAGGACAAAATCAAAGATGCTTTGGTGGCAGTCGTTACACGTCACAGAGTACACCCGATACGTGATTACCTCAATAGTCTTAAATGGGATGGCGTACCACGCTTAGACCGCCTGATTATCGACTACGTAGGTGCAGAAGATAATGAGCTAAACAGAGCTATGACACGTAAACACTTTACGGCGGCAGTAGCAAGAGTGATGAGCCCAGGGTGCAAGTATGATTATTGCCTGATTATTGCCGGAGCCGAGGGTATCGGTAAATCGACGCTTTTCAATGTGATGGGCGGCGATTGGTTTAGCGATAGTTTGGTAACAATGGAGGGCACAAAAGGCATGGAGCAAGCCCGGAACGGTTGGGTTATCGAGTTACCGGAGTTGGGCAGTATCAAGCGGTCAGACGTGGAGCAGGTGAAAGCCTACATAAGCCGTCAGAATGATATGTACCGCCCGGCGTATGGTAGTGTGATGGAATCCCACCCGAGGCAATGCGTTTTTTGCGGTACGACCAACGAAACATATTTCTTAAAGGGTGAGACCGGAAACCGCCGCTTTTGGGTAATGAGTGTAAACCCAGAACTACGTAAGCATGGAGACCCACGCCAAGCGATCGAGGCAGACCGTAACCAGTTATGGGCCGAAGCCGTGCAACGCTATAAGGATGGCGAAAAGTTGTATCTTAGTGAAGCATTAGAAGCGGAAGCCCGAAAGCGTCAGGGTGAGTTCAACGATAATCAGGAAGACCCATTACCGGGAATGATACAGGCATACTTAGATATGAAGTTGCCGACCGACTGGAGTACATGGGACTTAAACCGCCGACGTGCATACATTAAGAACCCCGACCCACTGGATGCAACAGGAACGGAAACACGTACCAAAGTATGTGCCGCCGAATTTCTCAGTGAGGTTTTGGAGCGTGATGTTGGCAGCAAAGATTATAAGTATGAAGCCCGAAAGGTTAATAAAGTCTTAGACGAATTAGGTTGGCAAAAACGCCCTACTTTGACGTTTCCGATATATGGCAAGCAAAGGGCATTTGTCAGACCAATAGAGGAAGACGATAGCGACCTTTAAGAGCAACAAAGTAGAATGTTGCTACAATGTTGCTCTAAGGCTGAATTCGAAAACGACAATCGTAAAAGGAGCAACAACAACAAAAAGAAAAATACTTTGTTGCTTACTTTGTTGCTTTCTAAAGTACTGATAATCAATATATAACTATATATAGCAACAATAACAACATAAAAAGTAGTATAAGTTGGAGTATATAGTTATATACTATAAAATACCTATATATAGGGTATTAAGTATATCTATATAGAATGTTGAAAATAGAATGTTGCTCTAAGGAGTAAGGAAATATGAAGAAGTTGGAAGCAATAACACGCCACGCCGAGGTATCGGAAAAGGCGATAGAAAAATATTTGGTGCAAGAGGTGAAAGCAATTGGCGGCATTTGCCTCAAATACTCAAATGCAAACATGGTGGGCTATCCTGATAGAGTGGTATGCCTACATGGTGGTAAGGTTGTTTGGGTGGAGTTGAAAAGTAAAGGCAAGAAGCCAACGAAGATACAAACCATAAGACAAAATGAGTTGGTAAGCATGGGCCACGAAGTCTATACAATCGACAACAAACAGACGATCGACGAATTAATTAAAGTTTGGAGGGCAGAGCAATGAAAGTTTTGTGTGATTATTGCGGAGAATGGTTTGACAAGAAACCAAGTACGGTTAAGACTAAAAATTATTGCTGCAAGAAACACAGGCACTTAGCAAAGGTTACTTTGATAAAGTGCGACAATTGCGGTAAGGAGTTTGAAAGATGGAATGACTATGTGTTTGGGCATAATTTCTGTTGTGTTGAGTGTTCTAAACAGTTCACAAGTCAGAGAATGACAAACTATAACAACACCCACAACCCAACGGCTATGACACCCGAAAGAAGATTGGCAGAACGTAAAGCCCATTTGGGTAAAGGAAAAGGCAAGACGTACACCAAGACGTTTGGCAGACATACCCACCGAATCGAAGCCGAAAAGAAATTGGGAAGACCATTAAAGCCGGGCGAAGTGGTACACCACATTAACGGAGACAAAAGAGATAACAGACCAGAAAACTTAATAGTTTTCGCCAGTCAGAAGTTACACGCCAAATGGCATAATGAACATAAGGACTATGAAATTTAAACCGTATAATTATCAAAGGGCAGCTATACAATGGGTATTGGATCATCCACGATGTGGGTTGCTGTTAGATATGGGACTTGGAAAAAGTGTTATTACCTTAACGGCAATACAACAGCTAATGGACGATTGCGAGGTAGGCCGTACTTTGGTGGTAGCACCAAAAAAGGTAGCCGAAACAACATGGACTACCGAGGCCGAAAAGTGGGATCATCTGCAAAGCCTGAGAGTAGCAAAGGTGACGGGCACGGAGAAGCAGCGTAATTTGGCGTTGGCATCTAAAGCGGACATCTACGTTATCGGACGTGATAGCTTTGTTTGGTTAGTCGGAAAGTATGGCGGTCAGTTGCCGTTTGATGTGTTGGTGATTGATGAGCTAACCAGTTTCAAGTCTTCTAAGTCAAACCGATTTAAGGCGATGCGTACAGCCATACCAACGGTTAATCGAGTTATCGGACTTACAGGAACGCCAGCACCTAACGGACTGATAGACCTATGGGCGCAAATGTACTGTATAGACATGGGCGAACGTTTGGGAAGGAGCGTAACGAAATATCGTGAAACTTATTTTGAGACCCACAAGTGGAACAACGTAATAGTACGTTGCGACATTAAAAAAGGGTGTGAGGACGTAATCAAAAACAAGATTTCTGATATTTGTCTATCAATGCAAGCAAAGGACTATTTGCAGTTGCCGGACATGATCACCCACGAAACCAAACTTACTTTGTCGCCAAAGGTGATGGAGGCATACAACAAGTTTGAGAAAGAAAAGGTTTTGGAGTTTACCGAATTGCATACCGGAGAAAATGCCAATATCTTAGCGAATAGTGCCGCCGGACTGATGAATAAGTTAAGCCAGTTTGCCAACGGTGCAATATACGATGAGGCGAAGGACGTACACGAAATACACGATGAGAAGTTGGATAAGTTAGCCGAGATCGTGGAGGCTGCAAACGGCAATCATGTGTTAGTCTTCTATCAGTTCAAGCATGATGTAACACGTATCACCAAGAAACTGAAAGGCTATACCGTTAAGTCATACGAGGGTGAAAAGGAGTTGAGAGAGTGGAACGCCGGACAGATAGACGTACTATTGGCCCACCCTATGAGCACGGCGTTTGGCTTGAATATGCAGCAAGGTGGGCACTATATCGTATGGTTTGGCACAGGTTGGAATCTGGAGTTATACCAACAAGCCAACGCACGATTACACCGACAGGGGCAGCAGTACCCAGTACAGGTGTATAAGTTGATTTGTGCCAACACCGTAGATGAGAGAGCCAACACGGCATTAAGCGGTAAGCAGGGCGTACAGCAATCTTTGTTGGATAGCCTCAACTATTTGGTAAGGAAGTATCACACAACAATAGACATCAAAGACGAATATTAGAGTATGGCAAAGGATAAAGATTACATAAGGCTGATACATACGGCCAAGTGGCTACGATTGAGACGTGACAAACTCAATGATACGCCACTATGCGAGAGGTGCGAGGAATTGGGCAGAGTGGCAGCAGCCACCGAGGTACACCACGTTATCCCGGTTGAGGATGGACTAACGAAGCAGGAAAAAGAACGCCTGATGTTTGATTACTTTAACCTCAAAGCCCTATGCCACGATTGCCACGTTAAGGTACATACGGACATGGGCAGGTGTGGCAAAGTTCAAGCAAAGAACAGAGCCAAAGAGCACCTGAAAAGATTTGTGAATAAATTTTTGAAATGAGGTTGCAAGGTGAGACCCGGGGGCCTATTTTTTAATGGGGTACACCCCAACGGTTAAACCTCACCAACCCCCTTTTCCACACGTGAGCCGTTTTTTGGGCCGTGGGGGATTTTGCCCAGATGCAAAGCCCCGGCATAGTTGGCACGATATAAAAACGCCCACGTGCGTAGGTTAATATTAAAAAGCAAGATTTATGAAGTTTGGAAACCAAGATGGCACAGGCTTTGGATTTGGCAGCTTTGGCGCAGGTCAGACCCAAGCCCCCCCCACCCGATGAGGTGGAGCCGGAAGAAACCACAGCCGAGGCAACCGCCCAGGCAAAGCGAGCGCATAGACGTACAAAGGAGTGTACCGAGTTATCACAACGCTACGAGTACCGCCGGGCATTTAGCGAGGTCAAGTTACTGGAGGCAATGCAGTACGTCAAGCTGCAAGACCATACCACCTACAATTTTATCACCGCCGGAGACGTGGATAGCCTTAGTTACCTGAAAGTGGTGCTTAATCAGCATGATTTGGACTATTGTTTACTATCGACATGGTGCATGGCGGCAGAGGATATTTTGCAGGTACGGCAATGGTACGAGCAAGGGCGCATTAAGAAACTTGATATGTATTTGGGCGAGATATTCCCGGGCAGCTATAAGATTGAATGGCAGATGGTACAAAAGTTCTATCAGGACCACCCAGAGGCAGGACGTGCCGCAGTATTCAAGAACCACAGCAAGATATACGCAGGGTGCAACTACGATGAGGGCTTTTATTTCGGCATACAGACAAGCGCAAACATTAACACTAACCCAAGAACGGAGCAGGGAAGTATAACAGTTGATAAGGGACTGTTTGAGTTTTACAAAGACTACTTCGACGGCATCCGCTCATTTGAAAAGTAACGCAGCATGGAAGAAAAGAAACAAAAGTTTTTGGAGGCTTTGGCGCATGGCTACGGAATCATAGCCACAGCGTGCGAGGCGATAGGCATAGGGCGCAGTACTTATTACAGATGGTACAACGCCGACCCGGAGTTTAAGGAGAAAGTAGATGAGATCACCGAGACGCAGGTAGATTTTGTTGAAAGTAAGTTGATGCAGTCAATAAACGCCAACGACACAACGGCTATTATCTTCTACCTGAAGACAAAGGGCAAGAAACGTGGTTACAGCGACAAGGCGCAGCCAAAGACCGCCGGCCCATTGCCAGTTAGCCAGACTTTGCCGGAGCCATCCACAGAGGAAGACAACAAGAAGATAGCCGCCAAGATTAAGAGCAAAAAAGCGTATATCGTGAAGTTGCTAAAGAAGCAAGGCAAATATACCGCCGAACTTACATACCAAGTAGATATTACGGCTAAGTTGTTGGTACGTGCCGACATTTTGGGCGATGAGATCATGGCAGACGGACACCAGGCCGTAAACGTGGAGTACAGCCGAGAGGGTAACGAACGCAAGACGATTGACCCGAAAGAAAAGCTATATATCGAGTTGTTGCAGCAGGGACAGAAAGCGTTAAGGGCTTTGGGCATGAACACCGAGAGCAAGGAACGAAAGAGCGACAACGATAGTTTTAACGACTTTATGGCAGCGATGCAGGAGGGTGACGAATGACAGAGGAAGAAAAAGAAAGATTTAGACAACTGAAAGCCGAGGTATCGGAGCAGTTGCAGCAGGGGCGCAGTACATACGCCGACCGATACCGCCGTGCGCTTATTGAAACAGATAAGCGTATCGGCGATTATGTGTTTGGAGTGATAGACCACCCAGACGCACACAACCTGTATGAGATATTGGGAGTAAGACGCTTTTTGCAGATGCTTGATAAATACGACTGGAAGCCCAAGCGAGTAAAGCGTTTTTTCAAGTTCTACGAGGCTTTGCGGTTTAGCGGCATCCGAGGACGAACACGCTATAAACTAACCCCGGTGCAAGCCTACCAGTTTGCCAATATCTATGGCTTTGACCGAGACGATGGACGCAGACTAATACGTACCGCCTACCTATTCGTGCCCCGAAAGTTCAGTAAAACGACATCGTGCGCAGCTTTGGCGGTTTATGATATGCTTTTCGGTGATAACAACGCCCAGGCATACGTAGGCGCAAATAGCTACGATCAGGCGAAAATATGCTTTGATGAAATACGAAACATCATGTTTGATATTGACCCAAAGGAAAAGCACTTTAGGGTTAATCGTGAAAAGATTACTTTCAAAGACCGTGGACGTGATAGCCTCATACAATGTTTGACAGCCAATGCCAAAACCAAAGATGGTTTGTTTGCCTCATTGGTGATAATGGACGAATACGCCCAAGCCCGAAACACGGCAGGTAAGAACGGCGCAGACCTCAAAAACGTATTGACAACATCAATGGGGCCAAGGCGTGAGCCGCTAACAATCATTATCACCACGGCAAGCGATGTGGTAGATGGCCCATTTGCCCACGAACTTGACGGAGTGATGGCGGTACTACGAGGTGAGGCAGAAAGCGACACCATGTTTGCATCCATATTCATGCCTGATGTGGACGATGCGGAGGATAGCCCGAAGACGTGGGCAAAGGTGCAGCCACATTTGGGTATCACGGTGCAACCGGACTACTACGAAAATGAGTATCAGACCGCCCAGTTATCCGCAGAAAATATGTTGGCTTTTCGTACGAAATTGCTTAATATTTTCACGATAAACGACGAAAAAACGTGGTTTACCCACGAAAAGGCAAAAGAATTATTGGGCAATTTCTGTATAGATCAGGTGCAGGGCCGCCCAGATTGTGCCGTAGCGTTTGATTTGTCGGTGCATGATGATTTCAGCGCAGTATCTTATACCGTGTACCTATCGGGCAATAAGAAGTTTTACACGCATACTGATTACTATTTCCCAGAGGGAGCATTAAAAGGGCATCCCAACGAGCAGCTTTATAGACTTTGGAACGAAAAAGGGTATCTTATTTTCTGCAAAGGGCAGAAGATAGACACGGCGATGATTACCGAGGACATATTACGCCGCAGTAAGTTGGTTAATATTATCCGTATCGGCTATGATGCTTACAAGGCACAGGAGCTAACGAGTATCTTAAAGTCAGTCGGAGCGAGAAACGTACTAACCCCATTTAGTCAGACCTACGGAAACTTTAATCTACCAGTAGAAAGTTTTGAGATGCTTGCATGGAGTGACCCGGTAAAGATAGAGTTTAACGACAACCCTATTAACGCTTTCTGTTTGGAAAATTGCGTGATAGATACCGACAATCTGGAGAACAAAAAGCCGCTCAAAGTGTCACAATACCGCAAGATAGATGGGGCGATAACGCTTTTAATGACGTTAGGGCTACTTTATACCTACGAGAGGTAAAACTATACGGAAGAGTGGCGAAATGCCGTCAAAACGCCTAAAAACGGCATTATTGACGATATTCCGCCACTAATTACAGGAACCATTACTCTAGACCAACATCGGCAGAATCATCGGTGGAACCGCCGTCCGGCATATTGCCGCCACTGGTGTTGCTACCCTCATCGTGGGTACCGGCGGTCTCGCCGCCATCGTCGCCGCCGCCATCATACTTGCCGGCCTCACGGAACTTGGCGTCTTTGTAGAGGTCCGCAGCACGGAAGCGTTTGCCGAGATAGAGGTTAAGGCGTACAGCCTTGATGTTGTCGGCGGTAAACTCCTTGGCGGTGGTAGCTGCTGAGGTTTCCAGGCCAATGCGGAAGATGCCGAGGTCGTCGAGGCGTACCGCCTTGCCTTCCAGCAGCAGCTCACGCATACAAATCTGCATCTCGATCAGCACGCCGCGGATTGTGGACTCACCGAACACGCAGTGATGGTTTGCCATGTGCTTTACGAATTCCTCAAACTCCATAAGTTCGGTAACGGCACGGCCGTACCACTTGTTTTTGGTTACGCCCGTCTGATTGCTTTTGTACTTCTTGTAACGTATCATACTATTTGCGTTTAAAAGGTTGTTTGGCACTATTGCCGCCACAAAGATAGCAGCCATTTTTGGCAAGAATCCGGATGCGTGCCGTTGTGTCCTGTTACCGTCTGTTGTAGGCGGCGATTAATTGTATTTTCACGTTTGTTTTCCTTACTTTTGCACCCATGGAACAGAACAAAGATAATTTCAAGATAAGGGAGTACGGCCGCATGGAACTTGCGGCAAAGTACTGTAATTGCATCATGCCCGAATCGGCGTGGAAGAAATTCCGCCGATGGATGCACCTATACCCCGGGCTTATGGAGCAGCTTGCCGCCATTGGTTACACAGAGCGCAGCCGCAGTTTTACACCGGCACAAGTGCGCCTAATAGTGGATGCCCTGGGTGAGCCGTGAGATTATCGGTACGGTTATCGGCGGTTTGCCGTATGGAAATCGTCGTTTTCCGTACCGATAATTTGGCGTTTGCGGTGTGAAACAATAGTGTAACAGTTGTAAACCCGTTTACAACCAGTTTACGTGTTTTTGCCGCAAAATGCGCTTAGAATGAGTTTTTTAGGACGATTAGTGTTAAATATTCGTATAAGTAAGTAACTAACGGGCAAAAAATATTGCTGTTTGAATTAAAAATATTAATTTTGCAGTCCAAAAGTACAAAACATTAAACAAAACATTAAATAAATTAAGAATTATGGGAAATCTTTTTGAAAGCCTCAAAGATTACTTCGAGAACACCCCAAAGGATGTAATCGAAAAGGATTGGAGAGAAATAGAATATCTCAATGAGATTGGCCCCGATGTCATTGAGTACGCCGAATTCGTTAGGGAGAATTTCGGTACAGCCGTGTCGTATTCCAACTCCAAGGAGAAAGAGGAGACACACAGATATGACGTATCAGTCAGAGCAGGGGAAAATGGCATTGCAGCAGACGCAAAGTATTGTTTAGCAGCATAAGGCAATCATGGAAAAAGCAGCTTTTAAATTAGATGATTATCGTTTCACTAAGGCATCTTTGGACTTTAACATACCAGACAATGCCGAGTTGAATATATCTTTCAGTCCTAAGGGAGTGTTTCACGCAAAGGAGGCACGCTATGAATTGGACTTTGACGTTATGGTAGGATGCACAGAGACTAACACGGAGGTAGTAAAGGTTTCGTGTGTGGCTTCGTTTTCGTTTGGCGGTGGTATTACTATCGCCGACATTCCTGAATACTTCTACCCTAACAGCCTTGCCATCGTATTTCCATACATCAGGGCTTTTGTAAGTACAATAACCTTGCAGGCTAACGTGCAGCCTGTAGTATTGCCTACAATCAACCTCATGGGGATTACTGAGGAACTGAAAGAACAGACAACCGTTATTGAATAGTTCGGAGAACATGAAGATCACGGATATATACCAGACACTCGAAGACCGGCAGAACGATGAGGAGGTGGAAGACCACGGCCCGTATTTCTGTTCAGAGCGGTATGCCAACGGCATTTTGAAAAGCGGAACAAAAGAACCGTGGCTGGGTGAGGGTTATTATTTCTGGGATACGAGAATAGCGGATGCCAGATGGTGGGGCGATACTGTTTACAGCAGTAAAGGGTATATCATTTGTAAAACGACCTACGACCAAAATTCACCTTTGCTTTATGATTTGGTGGGTGACATACGGCAGTTTGACGAGTTCATAGAATGCGCGAAACTTATAAAGGAACAGCGAAATCTTAAGACAGTAAAGTTTCCTGTTGTGCTCGCATATATGAAAAAGGAAAAAGAGGATTTCAACTATAAGGCGATAAGGGTTTGGCCGCACCCCAATACCTTTGAAAAAACGCCCGTCAGGTTTCCAGACGCTAAGGTGGTTTTGTGTAAGCCCGATAAGATACAAATATGTTTCTTCGATAAGACGTTACTTACAGAGCCTTATCGTATTGTTGGAAAAAAGGCTTTTACTGCAAATCAGACCATATAACAAAACAAACCCCGATAGGTTCAATCACTTATCGGGGTTTGTTTATTATTTTATCTTTTTATATTTTGTTCCTGGATCGCTTTGCAGTTGTAAAATATCACCTGATAGCACCACGTCTGTATATGGTTCGCCCATTTCTACAGTGGAAGAACCAACCAACTTCACTTTGTAAAAACCGCCATTGTGCCAATACAAAGTTTTATCGGTGCGGTGTTTCCAGTTACCATTGTTGTAGTATTCGGTACGCATTATAATTTGTTCGCCATCGTATTTGAGGAACACCAAGCGGTTTATATTATTTATATCCGGGTATTCGGGATTGCATAAATGTTCTTCGCCTTTAACCGTATATACCACAGGTCCCCAAGTTCCCTCAAACTTTTCAAAGCCGTTTAGGTTGTTGCCGTCGCCATCGTCTGATGAACAGCAGCAGAAAAGCGTAATTGCAAATAACAAAAATAATATCTTTTTCATGTCTGTTTTCTATTATTGATTAAACACCTAAAACATTTACTTTGCCGTAGTAGAACAATCTGCCATCTTCGCTTTCACCTTTGGCAATGTAGCCCTCAGCCCCAGCAGTGCCACCATTTGCCGTTATCTTTTCGTGTAGTTCTTTGTTACCTCTTGGCAAGAAACCTACTTTTTTATTACCGACATACACCCCAATAGCGTATTTGTCATGTGGATTGGATTTTAAGGCACGGACATAGCCCATAAAATCACCGAGCATGGTATCGTCCAATTCTCGAAAATTGATGCCTTTTATACTAAATTCACGTATGTTGCTATTTTGTGTTTTTTCTAACAACATTTTTCGCCTTGCCCGAATTCGTCTTTCATTCTCATGTTTTGCCGAGAAATAAAACAAACAAGCCAAGACCATTATAACGATAATTATTTTTACCATTGCTATTATTTTTCGTATTCTATAAAGCCTAAAGATGATTTTGGGTATGATTGAGTCCCGTCTATAACTCCAGCATAGCATGTAATAAGACCATCGTTTACGGCTTCTACTTTCATTTTCTTACCATCATAAAGTCGTTTAACAAAATCGCCGGGTTCAACATCGTCTAAGCGTTTATCATAGTCGTTTTGTTCTTTTATGGATGTTGGGGCTATCGGCTCTTTATTTTGTTTGTCTTCTTTTATAAAATGATTGCGTAATGCCCTAATATCACTTGCCATTTGCCATTGCTTAATATACATAAGAATAGCAGCCACGGTAATAACCAAACCGTAGATTTTCAAAAGAGTATTTAATGTTTCAAGTTCCATATAATTATTGAATTTATGTAAATATACTGCAAAAATACAAAATTTTGGTATAAGTAAGTAACTTTTTACCGAAAATCTTTGGTGCTTTAAACTTTTTTATGTATCTTTGCAGTGCTTAAAATTCAAATGCGGTACAGATGTTGCCGCCGTTCACCGTAACGTAGCGGCTATTTTTGTATCCATACCATAATAAAATTAATAGGATATTTCTATATAAAGAGATAGCCGTGCCGTGTCGGGTAGCAGAAATGCCCCGGAGGTGTTCGCATTTGAAGCCTTAGCAACACGTAGCACGGCCTTTTTGTTTTTGCTAAAATACAAATGCGATGTCAAGTAACGTATCAAATCAAAATCCTGTAGAGCAGGTAACGGAAGTGGTGCAGGTTGCACCCACCGACCAAGAGTTAAGTTTGGTAGCAGTAGAAAACGAGCACGCCGTTACTACATCTATGAGAGTAGCGGAGGTTTTCGGCAAACAGCACAAAGATGTTCTGAAAGCCGTTAAGTCGTTGGATTGCAGCGAAGAATTTAGAGAGCGAAATTTTGCGCTTTCTAAAATCGACTACCAAAATGGCAACATCAAAAAGCAGTTGCCAATGTATTACATTACCCGTGATGGCTTCATGTTTCTTGTTATGGGTTTTACCGGAAAGACGGCAGCGAAGTGGAAAGAGGCTTACATCAAGGCGTTCAACGAAATGGAGGCTAAGATAAGAGCCGAGCAGATGGCGAAAGCCATTGAGGAGCACGACAGAAAGGAAGCCGAGGAGTACGAGAAACTTCTGGAGCGAGAGGATCGAGAGGAGGCGGCGATAGATGCACGCGTGGCAGCTATGCCGCCAGCCAAGAGCAGAAAGCGACAGGCAGAGCCCCAGACGACCGAGCAGCAGACCACCACAGCGGAGGACGGCATCGTGGAGGTAATGAACGGCAAGCGTGTAATCAGTTCACGCACGTTGGCAAGACTGACAGGGCGCAGACATGGCGACGTGATGGACAGCGTGCAGCGTATGTTCAAGTATTCGAGCCGCCCAAGCCGTATGTTTATCAAGTCGGACGATTGGGCGAAGAAGACCAATTGCAAGAGAGCCAACAGATGCTATTACATTACAGTTGGTGGCTTCGCCCTCATGTGTAAGCGTACGTGGTCCATCAGCAGCGAGGTACACAAACAGGTATTGGCGGCATTCGGCAACAACACAGGGTTGAGCCGTGAGCAGCTTGCATTGCCACAGCATCCAAAGGACGCAAAGGAGGACAGGGTCCCTACCACCCCACAGACACCGACCGAGACGGCAAAGCCTCAGCCTCAGCAGGGCAAGCCGACGGCGGCAACGATGCCACAGACCCCAACGGACCTTATGCAGCGTTTTGTAAAGGCCGTGGGCGTAATGATGGGAATGGATACAGACAATTTAATGAACTTAATGAATAAAGGAGAATAAGATATGATAGTTACAGATAAGAAGCACAAGGATACTATTACAGTGCAGAGCCAGATTAATACAGATGCCGACGATTTAAAGAAGAACATCGCCGAGGTGTACGATTTCATTAACGACCTCATGGCAGGTTTGCCGGAAGACGTAAAGGTGAGTGCGAGCAAGGTGCGAAGCGTGCAGGGCACGTTGGAGTATCTTATGAACTATTGTTGGATTGAGGACGCGGACGAGTAAAACAAGGGAGGACACAGATATGAGATACAAGAAGCCTAAGAAAGTTACAAGTCTGGTGATAACAGACCGTGACGGAATGCCGGTATATAATGCCGACACGTTCCGTGATGCAATCAGGCAGACACGCGACTACGTAAAATGGTTGCTGGAGGAACTGCCACCCGACTACGAGTTGAGAATACACGGTTTGCTTGATGCCATGTATCCGCTTGAATGGCTCACCGAGGATGCCGTTATAAAGACGGTGACCAACAAGCCATAGGGACACGATCCCGACATTACCAAAACCCACATACATAGCCGCTGCATCGTAATGGTGTAGCGGCTTTTTTGTGCCTTTTAGTCTAACAGCCAAAAACTATTTTCTTAAAAAACTAATAATTTTACCACGTTGCACCAACGTGCGCCACGATGCACCAAACGGCATTTGGATTTTGCAAAATACGATTGTATTTTTGTAGCGGCTCATTAGCCGTTTGGCGTGAGGGCCTCGGAGATATTATACATAATTAAAGGACAGAACACCGCCGGAGCGAAAACAGTAAGATAGTTGACAGCATTCAAATTGTCGTAGCTTTGGCGGTTTTGTATGAAACGACAGATGGCAACATTTTGGAACAGTATAAAACGATTTTTCAGCCGTGAGGCAACAGGTGCTGACACAGCCGGCACCGCGCGCCCCACCACCGTAAGGACTGGTGGCGGCGTGGCGGTGTTTTCAGCCTGGGGCGGTGATGCCATGACGGTTGCAGCGGTATATCGGTGCGTGACGCTTCTAAGCGAGAGCGTGGCGAGCCTACGTTTGCAGTACATGCGGTGCAGGGATGGACGCTATCAGGAAGACACGGCAAGTGATCTGCATTATCTTCTGACCGTGCAGCCCCAACCCGAAATGTCTGCGTTTGACTTCTGGACGATGGCGGTGCGCCTGATGCTCATTGAGGGAAATGCCTACATCTACCCACGCTATGTACTGGGAGAGTTGACCGACTTAGTGCTTTGCCGACCTCACACCGTGACCCACGACCCACTGAACAGCCGTTACTACATAGCCGATGCCTATAATGGAGTGTTCGGCACATTCGAGGAAAAGGACATCATACACCTTTACTTGCATTCCTCAGACGGGCGCAGGGGCGAAAGCGTGCTGACCCACGCAAGGCGCACGATGGATATTGCCACGGCAGGAGATGCGGAGACGGAGAACCGGTTTACCAATGGCGGCAGTGTTCGCGGCATTATCAGCAACGACAAGACTACTACGGGATTTGGCGAGTACCAGGACAAGGAACTGGAGAAGACCGCCGAGAGCGTGGATAGCCGTTTCAGCCGGGGCGAGCGCATAGTTAGTTTGCCCGGTCAGGTGGACTTTAAGCAAATTTCGCTTTCTTCTACTGATATGCAGTTTCTGGAGAGCCGAAAGTTTACGGTGCGCGAAATATGCCGTTTCTTTGGTGTTCACCCGTCTTTCGTGTTCGATGATACGAGCAGCAACTACAAAAGTGCCGAAATGGCAAACGTGGCTTTTCTTTCCAACACGCTCAACCCGATATTGAAGCGTATAGAATGCGAACTGACCCGAAAGCTGATACCGCGGTCTTTGTGCTGCAAACGCCGTTTTCTGTTTGACCGCCGGGGTATTTACTCAATGGATTTGCAGTCACTCGCCGATTATCAGAAAAAGACGATCGAGAGCGGAATTTACACCGTGAACGATTGGCGCAGGATGGAAAACCAACCTACCATTGACGGAGGCGATACGGTTTATCTTTCTACCAATCTTGCACCGCTGGGCAGTGAAAAGCTATCGGGCACAGCCGCAAAGGGAAATGACAACAACGATAAAAACAACGGAGAATGAAAAAGAAAAGAACAATAGCTATTGTGTCGGGGCTTCGCATTCGTGAGGCTACCGACGGAGCGGAAAGCCGCACGATTGAGGGCTATGCACTGAAGTTCGGTGTACGTAGCCGCCTTTTATGTGATTGGTGGAACAACTATTACGAGGTGCTGGAGCCTGGGTGTGTTACACGTGAGATGCTGGATAAGCAGGACATCAAACTTACTATGTTCCACGACCGCCAGTTGGTTTTGGCTCGAAGCAACAAGGGCAATGGTACTTTAAGCTACGAGGTTGACAAGGTGGGCGTTAAGTTCTGGGCAGAAATGCCACACACGGTTGACGGCGACAAGGCTTTGGAACTGGTAAGCCGTGGTGATATTGCCGGGTGCTCATTCATCTATTCCACCGATGAGGACGACAGCGAGAACGCCGTGAGCTACGAGCGTCTGGACGAGAAAGGCGACGACGGCGAGGATATTCTTTTGCGCCACGTGAAGCGTATTGACAACGTTTACGACTTTACCATTACCACCGACCCAGCCTACGAGCAGACAGACGTAAGCAAACGTGAGGTGGAAGCGGCAGGCATCAAGTTTGAGCAGCAGCCGAAGCCCAAGCAGATAGACGAGAGCAAGAAGCGTGAACGTATCAATGAGGTGCGCGAGCGTATAGCAAGTGTTAGCCGCAATCTGTAGAGGCGGCTTCTATATATATGTTTTTTAGTTACTAATTTTAATCATTGACAGATGAAAAAGGAAAAGTTTAATTTTCGTGAAGCCTACGAGCGCATGGACGTAATCAAAAACCGCCTCGCAGAAATTGCGCAGGGCCTGGAGAACGACAAGGAGCGCGAAGACTTCACCGATGCGGAAAAGGGAGAGCGTAAAGCCCTTTACCGTGAAATGGACATCCTCGAAATGAAGATCAAGGCGGCTACCCCTACTATTGAGGTTATGCGCCGTGAGGACATCGAGGAGGCTAACAAGCAGATGCGCGAGTGCATCAAGAACGGCAAGCGTTTTGAGTTGAAAATCAGCCGCGCCGTGGCTTCTGACTTTGGCGGCAACACTTCGGGTTATCTCAATCCGGGCAGTTCTACCAATCCGTCACCGGTCACCATGGGCGACATCGTAGAACCATTGTATGCAAAGACCATTCTTTCGGCAATCGGTTCGCCATTGCTCACCGGACTGAAAGGCAACTATCAGTGGCCTGTAATCGAGACTTTCGAGGCAACCATCAATGATGAGGGCGTAAAACTGGGTGATACCAAGATTGACGTTACAAAACTTATCGCAAAGCCTGAGCGTATGGGCGTAGCCGTGCCTATCACACGTGAAGCGCTCAACGAGACCGACGACCTTTTGCAGCTTGTATGTACCCAGTATATGCCAGTTGCGGCAGCCGCCCTTATGAATAAAATCATGTTCAGCACCGTAAAGGTGGCAAAGGCTACAAATCTTGTAGGCCCATTCGTCAACCTCAAGGGAGCTAACAAGAAGACTTATAAGGGTGAAGCACCTACCCTCGCCGAGCTTCTTGCACTCAAGGGCATTGTTTTGGGCGCCAACATCATGCCGGAGGGACTTTGCTACGTAATGACAGAGACCACAAAGGCACTTTTGGAGGGTACGCCAAAGTGGAGCGGTGCAAACCAGGCTATCGTTGATGAGAACGGCAAGATTTCGGGTGTACCGGTATTCTGTAGCTCATACGTGGCTGAGGGCTCGGTATTGTTCGGCTCATTCAAGTATGCCCCACAGGGCTTGTTTGGTGAAATGTCAATCATCATCGACCCTTATACACTCGCACGTAAGAACTCTATCGACTTCGTGCTCAATGCCGACTACGCTATTACCACATTGCGTGAGGAGGCGTTTGCCATGTTGTCTAAGGACCCGGCAGCGGCAGCGGCAGGCACCAATGGATTAAGTAAGTAATCACAATTTATAAAGTTATAACGTTATGGCAGTAGTGAGTTTGGCACTTTTCAAAAAGCACGTAAGGGCTGATGATTTCGCCGATGATGACGAGTATTTGCAGCATCTATTAGATACAGCAGAAAGCGCAGTTATCACGGCGACCAATAGAACCCAAGAGGAATTGGCGCAGATGGGTAACGGACATGATGTACCTACCCCCATAAAACACGCTATAATGATGTTGGGCGCACATTGGTACAATCAGCGTGAAAGTGTGAGCAGCGTGCAGATGCACGCCGTGCCTGATTCGCTACAAGCCTTAATTAAACCCTATCGGAAATTAGCGGAATGAGAGCAGGAGAAATGAAATATCGTTTGCAGTTGTTGGAGCCTACGGCAACAACAAACGACTACGGCGAGGAAGCGACAACCTACGAGCCTATACGCACAGTGTGGGCAGAGAGGAAGAAGCAGAGCGGAAACCGTAGCGAGGAAGTGGGCGAACATTTCCCCGACTATCGGACTGAATTTAATGTGAGGGACGCACACCCAGTTAAAGAAAACTGGAGGGTGCAGCAGTTGGGTGGCTATCTTTATACGGTAGTTGCCATCATCCCAAACATTGATAGGGGTATGAACACTTTAGTTTGTGAACGAGTAAACGAGTAGTCAGATTTTGCAATAGTCTGTTTTCTTAATGTATATGCAGCCAGAACGATGAAAGAAACCGTTACCGACATCAACAAGCCGTTTGCCGATGTCTACAAGGCACTCGACGTGAAAGACCAACGCAAGGCTATGCGAAGTGCCATGCGCAGGGAGGGCAACCGCCTGAAAAAGGCGGCAGTCTCCAATCTGGGACAAAGCGGCATTGGCAGTGGCACAAAGCGCAGTCTTTCAAGCGGCATCTATGTGCGTACCTACCCCGATCGCTACGGCCTGGGCTTCATGGTAAGCGTTAAGCCACATGGTAGGCGCAAGGGCATCCACCTCAACCGTCAGAACATGGAAAAGCCTGTTTTGATGTGGGCAGAGGACGGAACACGCCAAAGACATGTAGGGCGGCGTATTTCATCGTTTTTCGGTAAAAGCAGGTTCACGGGCAAGAAAATAAGGCAGTATCTACGAGGCGGTGGGAGCCGTGGCAAGATGAGGCGTTATGCTTTTCTCGCCAAGACAGAGCGGCAGACCGCCGACAGCGTGGAAACCAACCTTTTCAACAACTTGCAGAACAACGTGGAAAAAGCGGCAAGAAAGCAGGGACTTTTATAACATATAGCTATGGCACTGAAAAAGACATCATTAAGCGCGGGCAGCATTATTCGCGATATTCTTCTATCTAACGAGGAAGTGAAGCGGAGAACAAACAAGGTTTTCCCCATCGTGATAGACAACGCCCAACTACCTTATATATTATATCGCCGTGCGGCATTGGCACACAATCCCACTAAGCAGGGAACGCCGGGAGCCGACACCGTGACTATGGAGGTGGTTTGCTATACGGCAAAGTATGCCGAGGGCGTGGAGCTTGCCGAGGCAGTGCGCCAGGCACTCGACTACGCAAGCGGAGAACGCGACGGCGTGAAGATGCGCAGTTGTACGCTTGCCGACAGTGAAGAGGGCTACGAGGATGATGCCTTTGTGCAGCAGCTTGTTTATCAAGTCAGAATTTAAGTAATTTAGAACCATCTAATTTTTATAGTTATGGAAGATACTGAATATATCAATGGTAGTGACCTTTTGCTTAAGGTTGGAGGCAAGGCGGTGGGACATTGCACAAGCCACACCCTCACTTTCAACAGCGAGACAAAAGACCGTGCCGTCAAGCCTGTAGCGAGTGCCGCCAAGAGCAGCGGACTTTGGAAGGGCAAGGGAGTGACTGGTTTGTCTATCTCTATCAGTGCCGAGGGTTTGCGCTTCTATGGCGAGACCGAGAACGGACACGAGCAGATTGCACCACTTTGGGGCAAGGGCGCAAGTGTAGAGGTTGAGGCATTCAAGCGAGGCGGCGACAAGACACCTTATGTAAAGGGTAACTTTGTTATCGCATCATTGGAGGAGACAAGCCCGGCGCAGGACGATGCTACTTACAGCGTGTCTTTGGAGAACGACGGCGAGCCTGAGACCTACCCGGGCAAGGATGCGACAGCGACGCAGGCAACCGGCACCGGCACCGGCAGGGCAGTGAGCAAGTAACGCCCACATGGAATAAAGGCCATATTGTTTTTAATATAAATGTTTGATTTGTTGAATTATTAGTTAATTGTTGATTTATGCCAAAGATTGAAATCATGATCAACGGCAAGGCATACCCCTGTAGGCAGACTATGGGGGCTATGCTTCGCTTTAAGAAAGAGACCGGCAAGGAGGTGACGGAGTTAGGCAACAGCCTATCGGAAATGTGCGCCTATCTGTTTTGTTGCGTGGCGTCAGCCTGTAAACACGATGGCGTAAAGTTCGATATGTCGCTTATGGACTTTGCCGACAGCCTCACGCCCGAAGACCTCAACAAGTGGACGGACACCGTGAACGCCACGGCGGACCAGGCACCCGGGGACACCGACACGGAGGGCGAAAAAAAAAGTTAGGCATCTTCGACATTCTGGGCATAGCCGTTGGCAACATCGGTTTGCCCTACAATGATTTTTGCGCCCTCACGCCCGAGGAGTTCAGCCACATATACAAGGCGTACAGCGAGGAGCGGACGGCGCAGTATCAAGACAGTTGGGAACGTATGCGTATGCTTGCGGCAATAACCATACAGCCGTATGCAAAGAAAGGGCTAACGCCCCACGGACTTCTACCCTTTCCATGGGAGAAGAAAAAGCCGGAGCATACGAAAGCAGCCCCGGCAGTATCTAAGGAAGATGCGTTAAAGCGTTTTGAGGAAGTGTTGGGAAAAGTGGGAAACGGCTAAATAGCTTCGCCATTCAGTTCTTCGGAACTTGTAAGCACCATTTGCCCAATAGACAGGAAGAACAATGCGGTAGATCCGCCAAGGGCTAACAAGCCGTTGACCGATTGGTTATTGAAAGCAAAATACGTCAGGCAGATAACCCAGACAACAAGAGACAACAAGGCTATTACGCCCCAAGCCTCATATTTGTTTGAATGCTTGTGCGGCGTATCCTCGCCTACAACTTCGACACTAACAAGTTCTGCCCTGATTTCGTTATCGGGCTTACTCGCTACATCGTTGGTTGCGGCTTCTGATATGCGGTTGATGTTCTTATAATCCTTTTCCATTACGCTTAGTTTGAATGTTACGCCACAAAGATACAAAAAATATTGATTACTTAGTTACTTATACGCTGAAAATATGGCAAAAGAAATAAAATTTAACGTTAAACTGGTTGTTGACGGCAAAGAGCAGTTGGTTACAGCTACTTCTACAGCGGAAGAGTTGCGCCGTGTGCTTGATTCTGCCAAGACAAGCAGCCAAAAACTAAACGCGGCTTTGGTTAATTTCAACCAGGCAGTAATGGCGGCTAATAACGTTACCAATGCCATTTCGCAGATTTCGGGAGCACTCAATGGCGTTACCGAGGAAAGCCGCAGTTTCAGCGCAGCCATGAACGCCGCTAACACGATGGCAGGAAAGAGCGGCGAGGACTTTGCCAGACTCAAAGGACAGGTAGCCGAGTTATCAAAAAGCATTCCGGTAGTACGTGACGAACTCGCTAACGGATTGTACCAGGTTATCAGCAATGGCGTGCCTGAAGACAACTGGATAGCTTTTTTGCAGAAATCGGCTAAGGCATCCGTGGGCGGTATTGCTGATCTGGGCGAGACTGTAAAGGTAACATCTACCATTATCAAGAATTATGGTTTGTCGTGGGACAAGGCAGGCGATGTGCAGGATAAAATACAGCTCACGGCCAAGAATGGTGTAACATCGTTCGAGCAGCTTGCACAAGCCCTACCGAAAGTTACGAGCAATGCCGCCACTTTGGGTGTAAGCATTGACGAACTTATGGCGACCTTTGCAACGCTTACGGGCGTGAGCGGTAACACGGCAGAAGTTTCCACCCAGTTAGCCGCTATCTTTACCGCTTTGGTGAAGCCGTCGAGCGAGGCAAGCAAGATGGCACAGCAAATGGGCATCGAGTTTGATGCAGCAGCTATCAAGGCGGCAGGAGGTATGCGTAATTTCCTCACCGACTTAGATAAGAACGTTAAGGCATACGCCAGCAAGAGCGGTATGCTGGAGCAGGAAATCTACGGTAAGTTATTCGGCAGTGCCGAGAGCCTGAGAGCATTGGGACCACTCACCGGACAACTCGCGGCCAAGTTTAATGAAAACGTGGAAGCAATGAAAGGCAGTGCCGGAACTATAGACGATGCTTTTTCCATTATGAGCAGCAGCGGAGCGGCAAGTTTGCAGATACTCAAAAACAAGTTTGCAGAAGTGGGCGACGCTATAGCCTCAACGATGGGTGGCATTATGCCGGTACTCAACATTACGGCACAGATTGGCAATACCGTGATTGCCGTTTCTGCAATGGTTAGCGGTTTGAAGAATCTTGCAAAGATACAGGCTATTGTCAAGGTTCGCACGATGGCAATGAATGCCGCTTCGCTTGTATGGAACGCTACATCGGTGCGTATGAATGCTTTGGTGCAAGTAATGTCTGCATCATTTCGCGGTGCGGCGGTGAGTGCCACAACGCTGAAACTTGCCATACAGGGTTTGTTAATATCTACAGGCGTTGGCGTGGCTATCGTTGCGCTTACTGAGGTTATAGCGGCATTTACCTCAAAGTCGGCAGATGCGCAGACCCAGGCAGAGGACACAGCCGAGAGCATGAAAGGCTTTGGCGATGCAGCCGACGACATAAAAACCGCCTACGACAGTGCGCTAAAGAACACATACGCCGACCTCATGGCGAAATATGAGAAACTGAAAGCAGGTTGGCGCGCATTATCCACAGAGCAGCAGAAAATGGCGTGGATAAAGGATAACCAAAGTGCTTTCAATGAATTGCGCTTGAAAATCGGTAACGTGACGGAAGCCGAGAACATATTTAACCGCAAGACCGATGCAGTGGTGGAGGCATTCAAGCAAAGGGCATTGGCGGCAGCGTATGCGGCAAAACTCACGGCTTTGTATCAGCGTCAAATTGAGTTGCTTGATAAAAAGCAGAAGATCACCAAGACTATTGCCGACGATGCCAAGCAGGGAGGCAGACACGCCAAAGAGGGTGACATCGTACCCGAAAGTTGGCGTAGCGATCGTTACGGCAAGGTTGGCCGCGATGGGCAGTGGAGATTTACCAAGGTTGGAGCAGAGAGGTACAACGGTACGAATGTTTCCGGAAACACACAGATTAATAGTGTAGATAAAGAAATTGAATCCGTAAACCGACAGATTGGTGACACACAAAAGCAGCTCACCACACGGCTGAACACAGCACGTAGTTTTATTACGGCTGGTACGCCGACTACCCCACACGCTAAGGATACCCCGAAGAAAACGACCATCAAGGACGACAAGAAAGATGAACCGAAAACCCACGTAGAGGAACTACAGGCGCAGTTGGCGGCTGCACAAAAGGAAATGGGCAACGCCATGACCGTAGATGCAAGGGTGAAAGCCGATGCAAAGGTAGCCGACATACAACGACAGATAGACGAAGCTACAAAGGGTAAGGTATCCATCGGGGCAGAGACAGAACCAACATACATTGTGCAGGGAAGCGATGCCGACAAACGACAGAGCCGAACCAATGCACAACACAACATAGACCGGATAAGGCAGGACTTTGAAATAGGAATTATCGGCAAGGAAGATGCCGAAAGGCAGATAGCCGACATTAACAAGCAGCTTGAAAAGTTGGGCGTTAAGCCGATAGAGGTACATTTCAAAACCTACATCGAGGAACTGCAAGAAAAGTTGCACGACGCACAGCAGGAGTTTGAGGAAGCCACCACAATAGATGCAAGGGTGAAAGCCGAGGCCAAGATAGCCGACATACAACGGCAGATAGACGAAACTACAAAGGGTAAGGTATCTATCAAGGCAGAGACAGAACCGACATACATCGTGCAGGGAAGTGCAGCCGACAAGAGACAGAGCCACAGCAACGCCCAGAATAAGGCAAGCCGCATACAAACCGACTACGAGATAGGAATCATAGGCAAGGACGAGGCACTGAAAGAGATTGAGGAGATAAACCGACAACTCGCAGAAATCGGATTGAAGCCTATAAAGATTGAACTTGACAGCAAGGGTTTTGACAAGGTGTTTGGCGACATCAAAAGCGGTTGGGGAAACATCCAAGGCGTAGGCAACGGCATTCAGGGCATAAGTGATGCGCTGGAGGGCAACGGCGATGCCTGGCAGCAGGTGACGGGACTTATTAACGGCTTCATTTCCATTGCCGAGGGCATACAGGGTATTGTGGAGTTGTTCGGTATGCTCACGGCTGCAACCTCAGCACACGCGGCGGCATCCACTACCGATGCAGCAGCAACGGCAGGAGAAGCGGCAGCAGCTGCAGCCAACACGGCAGCCAAGAGCGGCGAAGCGGTAGCAAATGCCACGGCGAGCGGTGCAAAAATGCCATTTCCTTTGAACCTGGTAGCGATTGCGGCAGGTGTGGCGGCAGTTATTGCGGCACTCGCAGCAGTTTCAGGATTTGCCACTGGTGGCGTTATCGGCGGTACTTCTACATCGGGCGACAAGAAGTTTGCCCGAGTGAACAGCGGTGAGATGATACTAAACAAGTTTCAGCAAGCCCGATTGTTCGGCATGATCGACGGCAAGTTTCAGCCGCCTACCTTTACGGAGCGGAGGTTACAGCCGGTAACGATGCAGAACATAACAAACGACATTGAACCGACAGCCACGGAGGTAAACATCAATATGAATGCCAACGCACGCAAGATACTTGACATGATTACAGATGTTAAGCGAGTGGCGAAAAAAAGCGGTAAGAACTATAATGTGTAACAAATAAAAATCAGTTAATATGTATATACACGGCAGTTTTCTAAGTCAGCAGAGCGATACGATAACGGTACACATCGTTACCGGGAAAGATCGCACGCAGACTATTGAAATAGGTACAGAAAAGGCAGATGTATATTTTAGCGAGGATCCGGCAGAAATCGAAAACGAGGTAAACGATACTTTCGATGTGCTTTTGAGAAATTCGGCTAAAATAAGATTGCTTTGCGGCAACCTGATTAAAGACCTTTTTAGTACCTCATGCCGTGATGCAGTCGTAAACATCTATAAAAACGATACGTGTATCTTTGCCGGGTTCATTGAGCCACAAACTTTGTCGCAGCCATATAACGACAGATGGGACGAACTGGAATTAAATTGCATTGATGCGCTTAGTGCTTTGCAGTATAGCAAGTATAAGAATGTGGGCGCATTGGGCGTTATCTATGCTTTCGTCAAGGCAGAGGCAGCGCAGCGTAGTTTTTACGATATTGCTACCGAGATACTGCAAGGTGTTACCGGGGGACTGGATATATTGGGCAACCAAAATATTAAATTCTGGTATGATGGCAGCAAGGCAGTTGATGCGCAGACCGCAAACCGATACCAAGTGTTTAGGCAGCTTTCTATATCTGATTTGTTGTTTTTGGGCGATGATGAAAGCGACGTTTGGCAGCAAGACGAAGTGTTGGAGGAACTTTTTAAGTACCTTAACTTACATATCGTGCAGGACGGCTTTAACTTCTATATCTTTTCGTTGGAATCCGTCAAGGCGGCACCCAATAAGATTATTTGGCATGACCTCGTAGCCAACGGCACTAAGACAACGCCACAGCAAGCCGTGACAATCTCTTTGGCTAACGTAGCCGATTGCGATACCACGATAAGCATAGGCGACGTATATAACCAACTTCTATTAACCGCCAAGGTGGAAGACATCGAAAGCGTGATAGAAAGCCCATTGGACGATGATTTGTTGGTTAGCCCATACATCAATAAGCAAAAGTACCTCACCGAGTATTCAAGCGACGGAGAGGGAAAGACCGCCTATAATGCTTTTTATGCTATGACCCACAACCAAAAAACCACGTATGGCGCAGGTGCTATTACTGATTGGTACGTGCAGGTGATGCGTAACAAACAATGGACGTTTCCGATGAAAGGCAACACAGATATAGACATCGTGGACTATTTCGGCAGCGAGGGGACAAACCAACACGCTTTGCCTGATTGGTTAGGGCAAGCACCGGGGGCGGCTATCATGGCGTTGGGAAGCGTCAAGATGAACACGGCCAATGATGATAATAGCCCGACATCTAAGGTGAACATGACTAACTATTTGGTAGTGTCGGTTAATGGCAATGGCGTGGATAATGACGAAAACAAGACTTACCCGAGTGTGGCAGACATACAGAAAAATATACCGTATGCCGTCTATACTGGTAACAAGTCAGGGGGCGTTTTTTCGCCGCCAGACGAGGAAACCACCAACTATATAGTATTGTCGGGTAAGGTTATTTTAAACCCGATAATGAGACGGACCAACACGTACACCAACCTACATAACAAGGAGTGGACGATGTGGCCGCAGAATATAGAAAAGGGCATGATCTACGTATGGCATCAGACCGTACCAAGCCGTAACAATGGTGACGGCAGGTATTACACCCGCCAGTATTGGCAAGCCGAGACACCGGACAAAGAAGTATCATGGCATGAGGGCGCAGATAGCGGATTTTATCCATATACCGGGGAAGGCCCAGAGGAATACGAATTTAAGTACAGCGCAATAGGCGACAGTACCGACACAATCAGTAAGGTAGCCGTATTAGCCTGTATGTTGGTTATCGGTGATAAATGCGTAGTGGAGACCGGAACCGAGGGGCAGACAACCGATTTTGTTTGGCAGAAATACAAGGAGCGGAGCGAGTGCCAAAGCGATGATGAATATTATCAGCAATGCTTTACTATTGGCTTTGACCCTAAAGTAGGCGACAAACTGGTAGGCACAGAGTTCAGCATCCAAAACAACATCGACTATAAGATGGGTATTGATGTGGAGGGCATAGCGATACCGATTACCAAGGGCGACAAGATAAGTGGGCAGGTTAGGTTTATGATATTAGGCCCGGTTAATGTTACATGGGACGTTATCACACGCCGCCACCCTACCTTTTTCAGGCATACAAAGTGGAGCAGCTCATCAGTACCGCTTTTAGCCCATGTTAGTAGCATCCTGATAAAGTCGTTTGAGGTTAAAGTTTATAGTGATAATGGACTAATCAGTAATGGCAATGATGATAACGATATTATCTATATGAGCGACACCAAAGAAACCTTTGTAAACAAAAAGGACGATTTGGAGTTTAAGATAAATTCGGCATTGACCGCTACGGAGTGCGCCCAGTTGGGAGTTAGTAACACGGTGAAGTTATCCACGCCGCTGAATATATCAACCGGGGACGGAGTGTTAGAGGTGTACGACCGAAACGGCAACGTTAAGGCGAAGCCCGAACAAATCTACGTGGATAGTTATTATACTGAATACCATAAGCCACGTATCGTAATGGAACAGAAACTAAGGGACATTGATAATGTTGTTAGCCTGTTTAATCATTACCGCCACGAGGCTTTGAACAAAGAATTTTTCGTGCAGGGCATCGGCAGAAACCTTATTGAGGGACGTGCCGACCTCACATTAAAGGAGATTGGCACATGATCGAAGTTAAGCAGATAGCGAAACCCAGGAACAGCGGCAGCGGTGGGGCATCCACCGGAGGTGGCAGCTATGGAAGTATCGGCAAAATGACCGAGGAAGCCAAGCACGCAGCCAAAGCCGACATAGCAACGCACGCAGAGCAAGCCGAGTACGCAAACCGTGCCGGATATGCGAGCCGTGCCGCCTATTCCGATTTAGCCGGAGACGTTGCAGAGGATAGCCCGATTAACGACCGCTTTTTGTCGAAGATTACCGCCGACATAGCAAAAGGGCACATTACTTTTCAGCAAGGCTTAACGGCTATCGGTTTGGCAATATTCAAGGACGGCGCACACTTTGGTGAGTTTGTCGAATCCCTGTATGCAGGTAAGGGCGCAGGTATTGACGCACAAGGTAACGCCGAGGTGGAAAGCCTAAGAGTGCGCAGTTACTTTGAGTGTCTGGAATTGATAGTAAACCGATTGTCTGCAATCGAGGGCGACCAACTTCTAACAGAAGCGGACACAATCGAAAGCGTGGACGATTTGGGCGATGGTTGTTTTGGTTTGCACCTGAGAAGCAAATGGGACGGATATTTTACCGCCCAAGCCGAAAACAATGTGCTTAAAGGTATCATCAATACTTTGGCGCAGGGAAGCGGCAAGTATTACACGGCATGGTTTAGAGTTAATAGCGTTAATACCGCTAACAACTACATAGAGGTGACGCAGTACCCGGACACCGAAGTACCAAGCGGCAAGAATTACCCACCATGCGAAATGATGAAGATTGCACGATGGGGAAACCAAACGGACACGAAACGGCAAGATTGTTTGTACCTATCGAGTACAGAGGGGCGAATCGTCAAGCTAAAGGGAGTGACTAAACCGATTTTGGATAGTGCCAACTATGGTGCAGCTTTCGGCAGTTTGCCCGAATTTGTGTACGAGTTATTGGACGATAACGGCAACCCTTTACCGATACGTGACGGTTTAGACTATATGTATATACCGGGTATCGTCACAATGGACGTTATCAGACTTAACAAATGGACTGGTAAGCCGTTGGTTACGTATGTGGATCGTGGGGCGTGGACGCAAAGCGGTAAGTACTATTGTGATGCTATCAACCCGGACACCGGGGAGTATGAGACATCAGACGTTTGGTTTAATGGCTGCAAGTACAGATGTTGCAAGAACCTCACAACGACCGCCCCGGCATGGAACAATACCGATTGGGCGATGATCGAGGGAAACCCAGACTTTGCCGTAGATTTCCAAGAGCCTGAAAGTATCTTAGACCCGGACAAAATAGACCTCACGCTAACCATCGTGGCGACCCTGTATAATATGAATATCACAGACGATATTTTGGACGCAGACGTAATGTGGACGAGATACAGCGAGGACGCAGAGGGAAACGAGAGAACGGCAAGCGACAACGTTTGGAGTTTGCGCCACGCCAATACCGGAAAGTCTTTACACCTCACAGCCGAGGACATGGACTTTAACGGCTATATGCCTAAAGTTATACGCTTTACGGCTACCGTTACTTTACGTGACGGCATGGGCAACGAAGCAGCAACGGCGGCAGTCAGTTACGAGTATTAATTTAAACATAGCGCAGTTATGAAGACAAAAAGATTTGATTTCAACTTTAAGCCACTGCAAATTAATGTTAGCATGGTGGTTGAGGGCGGCGTATCGGATAGTCAGAACTACGACGCAGACACCGACACATATACGCCTGATTACACCATAGACGCATCTAACTTAATAGTGCAGCCAAATATCAGTAGGCTTGATAAAGACGAGGTTTTAACGCCGGGCTTGATTAATCAAGACCTCACTAACGTAGTCTGGTATGAGGTGAACAAAGGAGCAGCCGACACCGTGATAGATAGCACTAACCCAGACTTTGAGGTAATCAGCAAAGGTGCAAAGGCAGGACGTATTAGGATCAAGAAGAACGCCAAACCGCAGATACCTATGAATCTACGATTTGAAGCAGACTACAAAGACCCACGTACTAATCAGGTGTACCACATCATCAAGCCGCACCAAGTGCAATGCAAGAACGCCACAACATACACGCCACTTCTGGTATTGGATGCAGCCGCCCAAACTATCTACAACCCATTGAGCGACCCGGACATACAGACTGTACACGCATCATTGAGATTGGGTGTTAATGAGTGCCCGGAGAATAAGCGTTTGTTTGTGTGGGAGGTAATGCGAGACGATGGAACATTTACCGCCGTAGGCAGCGACACCACGTTAGACTATGATGTAGCGGTAGCAGAAGACGGAAACAGTTGTACCGTTAATCGTAGCCTTATGGGTACAGAGCTTTATTTACGATGCAGGGCAAAGTATAGCCCGGACGGAAACCCAAGCAGCGTAACACTATCGGACAACGCCCCTACTAAGTTAGTGGCATTTATTCGTAGAATCCCAAAATTTGAGTACGACATCGGCGAACTACCTACCAACCTACCAAGTGGTTTGTTAGAGATTGCGCCAACGGCTAAAATTTGGAACACTAACGGCATGATCAACAACCCGGAGCGTGAGTTATTGCCGCTTTGGTATGTTGCGACCAACGCACAGTCAGGAACGCTTAACTATTCGCTCATAGCGCATGGAATGACACCAACACTTTCAACTGGAAAGGTTAGCCAGACGTTAGGCGGTGTTTATGGTTTGGACGTTAAGGACGTTGGCCCTACGTGTGCATGGGAAGACAGCGACGGCGCAGTATTCGTTGATGCAGACGATAGCGTAATATTAATCAAATAACAATTTAATCAATATAAGATTATGGCAAGATACATTAAAGCAAATCCATTGGTTGCACGATACTTGCAACTGGAGAATGACCGTAACATGGTAAGTGATGGCAACTATCTGTTTTGGCAAAACGATATGTTGAAGTTTGGCCCACTAACCCAACTTAACGACATATTGGTTAAGATTGGAGGTATTGCACTTATGCCGCATGAGGCGAGAAGCGAGCAGGACGGTACTATTTGCCGACCTTTGCCAATGGCAACCGATGCACGCTTTCAGCAGCCTATTAAGGCTAACGTTAATGATGCTATCGTAGGTGACGACACCGACACCGAGCAGGGCGCAGATGGTAAGGGTGAGAACACAGAGAGCACCGACAACGGCGGCAACAGCAACGAGGGCCAGGCCAACGAAGAAAATGCAGAGGGCGGCCAACAGTCGGAAGCGTCAGAGAGTGAGCAAACAGAAAGTGAAACCAAAAAAGTAAGGAACTATGAGCAAAGCGAGTACAACCAGAACGATTAAGTTTATTGCAAAGGCAGGAACTTATACGGCATTGATCATGTGCCCAGATGGTGACATCTACCAAGAATGGGAGGGCACAGAATCCGATGTTACTAGGGTGTTTCCAAACTTTGAGCAGACAAAACCAAAACTTAACTTTGTCTGTATGAGTAGCCGAGTAGCCGAGGGAGTGGCAACGCCTGATAGTATGCAGTACTTTTTTAATGGTACGAAAATCGAGTTTAACGGCGATACATCGAGCGGCATTTTTGCAGGTTACTTTAAGAAGTTTGCGCCAAGCGGCGACAACATCTACTATGGTTTACAGATTGTTAAGAATTTGGTAGAAATCGCAGGTTTTGCCCCGGTAACTATCAGAATGGTGGCCGCTATCAGCTATGGCACGCAAAGCGATAATATCCAAGCTACCTATACTATCCCAGTGCAGAAAGCAACAGGTACAAGTTATCGTGTTACAATCGTGGCAGGAGATAACAAGGGCTTTGTTATTACCGACAAGGGCGGCAGTTGTGTTTTAAAGGCAATGGCATACCAAAACTACGAGGAAATCACCAAAGATTTAACCTATGTGTGGGAGAAGATGGGAGCCAGTGGTTGGGAGGTAATCAACGGACAGACCGCCCAGACGCTTACAGTGTCAGGCAGCAGCATAGACACATACGGAGAGTACCGGGCAACAGTTAGTCGTAGTGGCGTTGAAATCGGTAAGGACATACAGGGCGTTATGGACGCATCCGATCCCTACGACATCGATGCACGCCCGACACCGGAAGACGAAGCGATAAGCGAAGATGAGAGCGGCAACGGCAAAGTAACCTACACGCCGTGGATCGTCAAGCGTGGAACTAACACGCAAGCAATCAAAGACGCTAAGTTTTTCTTTGTTGTGAAAGATGCAGCAGGTGTTTACCTGAATAGTGACAGCGAGCGAAAAACGGCGGTTGCAAGCTATGCCGTAACACGTGCTATGTGTTTGCAGAGTGGTGGAGACATCAGCGTAACGATAACATCAGAAAGTTAAGCCTATGGGTGTGTCAATAACAAGAATAGTTAAGTTTATACGCAAGGGAAAGGGCGTAATTGTCGCCCAATCCCAAAACGTATATAACTATACCTACAAGGAGTGGACGCAGTTCTACGGACTTAGTGGGCGGTCAGTCAATTGGGACGGAATCATAAATGTATCTGATTTTTCCGTAGGTGACACGATGGTTATTAATGGCACGGTATCGGACAAACAACGTATTACCATCAGTCTTTACGCTAAAGTAACGGCAATAGACACAAACCAGGCTATAATAACGGCTCAATCACTATACTACATTGCAAGTGGTGAGAATGGAGCCAAAGGCGACAGAGGCCCGGCACTACGAGGCCCACAAGCGTGGAGTGATTGCGCCGTAGGCTATGTGTTCCAATCAGGTGCAAGCGGCGAGGAATACAAGGACATAGTTTTGTATGGTGGCTACTATTATTCTTGCATCAAATCGCACACCAAGACTGCAAGCAATAACCCAGGAAGCGCAACAGACACCAATAGCGGACTTTGGAAGTTAGCCGACCCGGTGGAAATTGTGGCTACAAAGATACTGTTAGCGCAGTACGCTTTAGTCAAAAATTTGGGGGTTGAGGCTATCGACATGAAAGACGCTAACGGTAACATCATCTTTCAGGCAAAAGACGGCAACGTTACTTGCAATAGCGGAACTTTCAAAAACATTACGGTAAAAGGTAATAGTTCTTTTGAGGGATCAGTGAAAGCCAATATGTTTTATGGCACAGTCAGAAAAGTAACGCCCGGCAGTACATACACAATAGACCCGGTAAACGAGCCGTACAACTTCTACTATGTAGAGAATCCGACAAAACGGACATTTATAGTTTTGCCAAAGGCAGCTAACTATGATGGTTTAGAAATTAATATCTTTACCAAAATGCCGCCGTCGAGTTCTTTAAGCTATCGTACAATCGTTAAAGCACAGGACAATGACGATTTTTATGTTAAGCAAAACGCGGCCATCGTGTCAAGCAACATAGCGGTAGAAAAAATTAATGTTGAGTACACCAATTTTAAAAACGACGCCGTTACAACGGCACCAAACGCCTATATACGCTTTAAGTGTATTGGTGGTGCATGGTATGCGATTAGCGGACAATTTACAGGAGAATAATTTAGTAATACAATTTAGATTATGGCAGTAAAGAAAACAAAAAAGTTGAGTGGTCAGGCAACAGTAACGACCATCAACAACGACCAGAAATTTCCGGTAACGGACGCAAACGGAAAGGTTACGCTTATTTCATTGGCGAACCTCAAAACCGCTTTGTTGGCAGGTATGAACCTTAACGGCTTATACGATGGTATCTTTATCATGTATCACCGTAAAAGCGATGATTACCCACTCATGGTTAAGCCCCATAAGTGGACATCGTTACAGAACAGCGGCGAAATTGCCGACGGCGTGGTAGTTGTCGAGGGCGGCAAAATCTTAGTTGTGGCTCCTACCGAATCAACTTCTAAACTAACGTGGAGTAGCGCAGCTATCAGCGGAGGCGGTACGACAACAACCGATCGTGTCACAGCGATGAACGATTGGAACGGTAAGGCGAACACGGCGGCTACAATCAAGGCAAGCAAAGTCGATGCAATTACCAATACGGCACAGTATGCACCGGGCTACTGCAATCTGTATAGCCGTGCTAACGCTAATGGTAAGGGCTTGACAGCAGGTAAATGGTGGTTGCCATCGTTGGGCGAAATGTTTATGATTTATGCCAACATGACAAAAATCAATTATGCTTTGTCCCTGATTACCGGAGCCACCCAGTTAGTCGAAGATTGGTATTGGACTTCTACCGAGTTCAGTGCTACCGGCGCATGGTATCTGTACCTCAGCGTCGGTTTTACGGGCATTTGGTACTCTAAGGCCGGCAGCGCGAGCAGAGTTAGGGCAGTGTCAGCATTTATTGTTTAATTCTTAATTTCTTAGTCTTTAACCTTTAGGTACGGCGAAAGCCGTACCATTATAAGGCAATTTAATAAACAAGCAATGGCGGTAAAATTAGTTTCAAGTACAAAGATTTATTTAGATGCACGAAAGTTGTTAGACATCATTTTGGATATAGTACCCAATTTCCCACGTGCCTACAAATTCACCATCGGGGCAAAGCTGCAAGAAATTGGCGTTAATCTGATGCAGGAGATAGCAGCGGCGTACATCAATAAAGACAAGTCCGAGACAGTAAAGCACCTAACCGAGTTTCAGGCAGAGTTTGAGACAATGAAAACGCTAATGAGAATTGCCGGAGAAAGGGAGTGGATAAAAGGCAGAGGAAAGTTTGCAAGTATCATCGAGTTAATGGACGAAATAGGTAAACAATCGTCAGCGTGGAAAAACAAAGTAGTTAATACGCTTTGTAGCCAGAATCGGAATGTTACGACAGACCGAGAGCGCAGTTTTCCGTAATAAATGGGGTTTATGCCGTCATTTACGGCTAAGAACAAGATAATAAACCACAGATTGCGGCCACCGAGAACAGTGCTACCAACGCATGGAATCTGAACCTCAACGACGGTAATACGAACAATTGGAACACTAAGGCCAGCAACACGAACAGAGTTAGGGCAGTGTCAGCACTATTTACAGAAGACAGAAACGTGACAAATGATAATATACAATGGTAACGACAGAGTGGCTTTTAGATGCTTACTTTGATTGCCGTCATAGCAAGAGACGAACAGCGAGCGCAGTTGTTTACGAAATGAACTACGAAAGCCGTTTAATCGCTTTGCGTGATAGAATCAATAACCGAACATACCAACCGGGTAAGTCTATTTGCTTTGTCGTAACACGCCCAAGATACAGAGAGGTATTTGCAGCATCCTTTGAGGATAGAATCGTACACCACTACATAGCTTTGCGCCTAACGCCACTATTTGAAGAAATCTTTAGTGAGCGTACATTTAATTGCAGGAAAGGCAAAGGGCAGCTATATGGTATTAATACGCTGAAAGAAGATATAAGGCAGTGCAGCAATAATTATACGGAAGATTGCTATATTATGAAACTTGACTTAAAAGGTTTCTTTATGAGCATCGACAAAAAGTTATTGGCTGAAATGGTAGATCGCTTTATAGTCAAGTACTACAAGGGCGAAGACATAGACGATTTGCGCTACCTTTGCCGTGTCGTTATTTTACACAGCCCGGAAAAGAATTGTGAACGGCACAGCCCTTTGAGCTATTGGGAGAAGTTGGATAAGAACAAATCGCTATTTACAAATGGTGAGGGTAAGGGCGTAGCCATCGGCAACCTGTTTGCCCAGATATTCGCAAACTTCTTACTTAATACGCTTGATTGGTTTATCGAAAATGAGGGTATAGAACATCATGGCAGGTATGTGGACGACTTCTATTGCATCCATAAGGACAAAGAAAAGCTATTGGCATTAATGCCTAAGATACGTGAGCTATTAGCCAAGTTAGGTTTACGACTGAATGAGAAAAAGTTTTATTTGCAACACTACAGCAAAGGCGTGGAGTTTACCGGGTCAATAGTAAAGCCCGGACGTGTCTATACCTGTAACAGAACAATAACAAACTTTATTGCCGCGGTCAGGCGACTAAACAAGGCTAACAACGAGCGTCAGGTATTACACGCGGTATGTAGTATCAACTCATATTTAGGTTTGTTACGGCATACCAATGAATATGCTATGCGTCGTAAAGTGCTTAACATGATCGAGCCGCGCGTATATAAAGAATATGTGTACATCAAAGGGCACTACGAAGTATTGGTAATTAAGAACAAACATAAATTGAGGTATCAAACTATGCAGAGAATTAGAAATGGCGACTACTGATAAGGCACTCATTACCCTATCATCCGATAGGTTAGATATGGGTTTGCTCAGATTGCTACTTACAAAATATGTAGTAATAACAGAACAGCGAGACGGAAAAGTGATTTATGAACTTAACAACATCGAGCATCATGCAGATAATTGAAATTGTAGTATCGGTTATTACCGCTTTGGGTGGTTGGGAAATGATTAAATATGTAATGAATCGAAAGACCAACCGCCGAAAGGAGGAAGCCGAGGCCGACAACGTGGAATTTAGCGTTTTGCGTGAGGCTATGGACTTTTTGCAAACTCAACTCAAAGACAAAGAGCAAAGATTTGCAGAGCAGACCGATTTAGTGAGAAAGCAGAATTTAGATATTTTGCGACTCAACAAGGAAAAGGCGCAGTTAGAATTAGACTTACAACGCTATAAGTGTGTAATTAAAGGTTGCGTTAAGCGTGACCCACAAAATGGTTATTAATATGAGAAAGATTAATGAGATCATCGTACATTGTACGGCAACCGCCGAGGGCAAGAACTTTAAGGCGGCAGACATCGACCGTTGGCATAAGGCTAAAGGTTGGAACGGAATCGGCTACCATCATGTAGTAGATTTGGACGGAACGGTAGAACCAGGCCGACCAGAAAGCGAGGTTGGGGCACATTGCCTGAAACACAACGCTAATAGTATTGGTGTGGTGTATGTGGGCGGTTTGGCATCCGATGGGAAGACACCAAAGGACACCCGAACACCGGAGCAAAAGGCGGCTTTGGTAAAGTTGCTTACAGAGTTAAAGCACCGTTACCCTAACGCTACAATCCACGGACACCGAGACTTTGCGGCCAAGGCGTGCCCAAGTTTTGACGCTACTAAGGAGTACAAAGACATTAAATAATGAGCCGATGAAGAAGTTTATAACTATCTGTATGTGCCTGTTAGCCTTGTTTGGGCTGATAGGCTGCAAGACGACAAAAAAGGCGGTATCGGAATCATCCACAACTACAAGAGAGGAAACCGACACCACCAAGTTAGCAACCGATAGCATCCACGTAGGTACTATCCAAACCGACAGCCGGACCACGCTAACGTATTTTAACGATTGGGGGTACATCGAGTTTGCCAATAACGGCGGTACACTCACGATTGACACTTTGGGCAACCTGAAAGCCGATGGCGTGAAGTCATACCAACACGGCAAGAAAGCCGCCCAGAAGAAAGCTGAGAACGTCACCCAGAGCAAGGACAGCACCAACACCCACAAGCTGCAAGCAAATGCGGTGCAGAGCCGAGACAACAAACAAGCCAGCAGAGAGCCACAGAAACAAGGCGTGAAAGCCTTAAAATGGTATCAGCGTACAATTTACCATATTGGCTTTTTATGTTGCGTAGCGGCGATTATTTATGTTATATTCTTATATCTACGGAGAAAAAAATAAAATCTGTTTTCTTGATAGTGCAAGCCCGGAGCCGACCGAGAGGTTAGCCCGGGCGATTTGCTTTACCCAATACGTAGTCTATAACTTTGCGGTTTGCGGCATCCACTTTATCCCTATTGTACTTTATATACACACCTGTAACCTTTGCGCCGTGGGAGTGTCCCAAAGCCTCACTGATAGTGTCTTTAGGTATATCCAAGTCGGCGGCATACGTCGCCCAGGAGTAACGCGCCCAGTACAAAGATAGCCCCTTTTCCAAAGGTTGCATTTCTTTTCGGTGGTTTCGAGTAAAAACGAAATTTCCGTTATCATCCAACCGGGCAGGGCCTATTTTAGCTAGAGCGTTATTAACGCTACCCTGTAAGGCTTTATAGTCTTTGTACCTATCAAAGCAACGTATGAGGTGCTTTTTGCCCTTATAGCGGTTTATTATCTCCATTGCTTCCGGCTCAATCTTAATGCTATATAGCTTATTTGTTTTGTGTCGGCGGTATTCCAAGCGACCATTAACGATGCTATCTAACGTGCAGTCTGCAAGATCAACCGTATTAATGCCTATCAGGTAAAAGGTAAGCATGAACAAATCACGATATTCAGGATAAAGCCCCTGTAGTGGTAAGTCTAACAATTGCCTCATTTTCTCTATCGGCAAATCCCTCATACGAGTTTCTTCTACCTTTATGCGGTAGTGTCTGAAAGGATCATTAGTTGTAATATTGTGGTCTATTGCCCAGTTAAACGCGCGCTTAACGGCTTTCATGTATGCCGCTTTCGTATTAATTGATAGCCCAGACATCGACGCGTAGAAATCATCTAACCACGTAGTAGTTATTTGCTCAAAGTGCAGCTTTGCCGGATCATAGCCAAATGCCTGTATCTTTAACGATGCACTTTTGGTTATCCCCTTAGTGCGATCGGCGCGCCCCTCACACATTGACGAAAATACGTCACTAAGCGTAGGTACATCAATGGTGGGCTTTTCCAATTCCAAGTCGGTAAGCATTTGTTTGATTTGCCTACGTGATAATTTCGGCCATTGCCCAGTCTCCTTTAATTCCATAATGCGGTTAGTAACCATAGCGAGCATAGAGACAAGGGCGGCGTTAATACGCCGTGCCCCTTTGCCAATGTATTGTTGTGTCCGGGCATCCCACTCACCAACCGAGGCATAGACACCAGTACCGAGATAGATGTTAGTGCCGTGCCCTACTATAATCTGGATTGGATACGTACCATCTTTTAATGCCCTACGAACATCTAAGCGAAAACGAGATTTTGCCATAAGCCAGACTTAAAAATTTGCTGAAAATTTGCTGATTTTTGCGCCTAAACCTACCAAAACACACCACATTTCACCCATTTTTAGGGCTTTGGCGCAGAAGAAAAAGCCCATTTTAGGGCTGATTATCAGGTGTTTGGCTACTAGAGCCGTGACACCACTTAATAATCCCATTTCTTTCTTATTTAATTAATTATCAATTAGTTACGTATTTACCATTTTCTTTTATCTAGAGTTTCAAGCCCGACTTTCCCAAGGCACCATAAACCACCTTGGCAACCAGAGGTTTGCTCGACTCCACATTCATGCCATGGCCCAAACGTCCATAGATAAATGGAACCTCGAGACCTTTGATACAATAGTGAGTAATATCGGCCACCAGATCGATGTTATCAATATCAAACTCACCATCTTCTCTTCCTTCGGCATAAATTCTTCTGAGAATCTCTATTTCGTCTTCATCGAAGTTTTTTCTCGCCTTCTCAACCATCCAGATGTTTCGGAAGAACTCAGCACGGAGGTTACCGTTTCTTACAACCGTTTCCTTGATCATACTGAGGTGAGTATAGATAAGCTCGATGATTTTATCCTGTGGACGCATCTTGCAATTAGCAACCTCGTCCAACTTGTCCGAAAGACGCTCCAACTCTGATTCTATCACAGCGTAATAGACATCCTCCTTCCTACTGAAATAAGTATAAAGCGTACGTCTTCCCTTACCAGAAGCTACAGCAATATCATTCATCGTAGTATTTGCTATACCATTCTTGGCAAAGAGTTGTCGTGCGACATCTACCAGTTTTTGTCTTGTTTTGGATACTGACATATTGAAGCCCTTCCTTTTTTATTAATTGCACATAAAAATATTATTGTGCAAAAGTAGCACTTTAATTCGAATTAAACAAATATTTAATGTTAAATTAATAAATTAGGGCACAAAAAAATCGGATAAGATGTTGTTGACCAACTTCTTACCCGATCATTGTTGCGGCGGCAGGACTCGAACATGCGACCTCCAGGTTATGAGCCTGGCGAGCTACCAACTGCTCCACACCGCGATATAATCAACTCATTTCTGAATTGCGAGTGCAAAGGTACGACTTTTTTCCGACCCCGCCAAACATTTTGCCAGAAATCTGCATATATTTAACAGTTATTAAACAGAATAACAACAAAACGTACATAAAAGAGGCGAAAACGAGTAAAAAGCAAGCCCGATTGCTCTTTTTCAGAACAATCGGGCCTTATGGAAAAAGAATTACTTTTTCAAAAGTTTCATTACCTTCTCGAAATATCTCTGAGTACGCTTCTTACTGTAATGATTACCGCCATTCCATGAACGGATTGCGCGCTCGATACTATTAAGAGGATTGTAGACACTCTGAATCAATAGAAACATTTCTTTAGATTTAGCTACATTATATCTATCAGCCAAAGTGTAGTGCTTCTTCGATTTCTTGCGCTTCAGAATATTATTACATTCTGCTACTAAAATTGGAGTGATCTGCATCACACCTACAGAGTTACCGCTCTTAGCTTTCGGATCACCCTTACTCTCTACCTGAATGATAGCGTCCATCACTGGAGTCCAGTCCATCTCGCTAGTAGAGGATACATTTCCTGATGTTGCAGCCGACGCTGCATGAATTTCTAATGTCAGCATTAACATGCTAACTAATACCATTGTTATTCTCTTCATATTAATTGTTTTATGGAACCTGAAAAGCTGAAATACAACATCAGAGATTTCGCGGTGGCAACTTGTGAGAAAAAGAAAGGTTGCTCACCTCAGTCCCGTTAGATACCTTAATGGATACCTTCTCACACAACAAAAAGCACAAGATACTGGTATCCTTATTCTTATCGTTTGCAAAGATACAAAAAAAAATCGAATTATGCAAGTAATCGGCTGATTATCAGCGCATTTTTACGTAATTAAACACTTAATAACACTTAGGTTTGATATAAATCAATATAAAGGTAAAAAAGGAAAAAGGAGCTGTGAGGAACTGTGGGAAAAAGCTGGGCGATAAGAAAGCAGAACTGTGAGAAAAACAAAAAAGCCTCAGAAATCTTTCGAAATCTGAGGCTCTTGATAAAAGGAGGCGGCTACCTACTCTCCCGCATTGCATTGCAGTACCATCGGCGCAAGT
>OMEC01000025.1_pt1 | contig 98841 bp, 99 predicted proteins | sample 1673401 | NCBI WGS metagenome assembly OMEC01 (sample SAMEA103958110, study PRJEB25191) | human gut metagenome | reverse complement strand
ATATTTTCTGCTTCCTTCGTCAATCTATGCATATATAGGAATTCTTGGTGGAATCTTATTGCTGTCTGGTCTTACGGATTTTGCTGATGGTCATATCGCAAGAAGATTCCATTTTTGTAATGGATCATCAAATAAGAAGAAATTATTATACTAGGAGTGATATACATGAAGCAGGATACTTTAGAAGGCAGGGCGAGATCAAAGAATGGTGTAAAAAGACTATGTTTTTCTGTATTTTGTATCTTACTGGAAGCTGCATTTATTGTAATGATGATCACAAAACTGAATGAATATGCTGAGATCGTGAACCTTATTACGAGATTATTTGCAGGAGTATTGGTTCTGGCATTATATGCGTCAGATAAAACATCTTCTATGAAAATGCCGTGGGTTATTTTGATTCTTATTTTCCCAATCATGGGTGTAGCACTATATTTACTGATCGGATTGAATGGAGGCACACGTAAGATGCGGGAGCGGTATGCAGATATCGACAGAAAGTTATTGCCGTTGCTTCCTGATAATGTGGCATGCCTGGAAAAGATGAATGCTAAAATTCCAAAAGCCGGAAATATCAGTGCTTATATTCAGAGAAATGCACATTACCCGGTATATCAGAATACAGATGTTACCTATTATGATGCAGCAGAAAAAGGGCTTGATGCACAGCTTGAAGATCTGTCGAAAGCAGAAAAGTTTATTTTTATGGAATATCATGCCATAGAAGATGACAAGGCATGGAAGAAAATACAGAATGTTTTGGAAGAACGTGTAAAGGCAGGAGTGGAAGTCCGTGTTTTCTATGATGATATGGGATCGATAGGATTTATTAATACGGATTTTGTGAAAAAACTGGAATTTGTAGGAATTCATTGCAGAGTGTTTAATCCATTTATGCCGGGACTGAATGTGTTTTTGAATAACCGTGACCACAGAAAGATCACGGTGATCGATGGAAAGATTGGTTTTACAGGCGGATACAATCTTGCAAATGAATATTTTAATTATACGCATCCGTATGGGCAGTGGAAAGATACCGGAATACGTCTGGAAGGTGATGCAGTCAGATCTTTGACGATTACATTTCTGGAAATGTGGAATGCTGTAAGTATGAAAGATATAAATGATACAGATTTTGATCAGTATCTTGTAAAATCAGATTATCAGGCAGCACAGGAAGGATTTATCCAGCCTTATGCAGATAGTCCGATGGATGATGAACAGGTGGGAGAAGAAGTCTATATCAGTATGATAAACAAGGCAGAGAGATATTGCTGGTTTATGACACCATATCTGATCATTACCGATGAGATGACACATGCCTTGTGTCTGGCAGCAAAGCGTGGAGTAGATGTCAGGATCATCACTCCGGGAATGCCGGATAAGAAGTTAATATACAGCATTACACGTTCTTTCTATCATGGACTGGTGAAAAATGGTGTGAGGATTTATGAATGGACACCAGGATTCTGTCATGCAAAAATGAGTGTGGCAGATGACTGTATGGCAACTTGCGGAACGATAAATCTTGACTATAGAAGTCTTTATCACCACTTTGAAAATGGTTGTTTTATGGCGGATAGTCAGACAGTTTTGGATATAAGAGATGATCTTGGAGCAACAATGAATGAATGCAGGGAAGTGACCGAAAAGTACCGCACAGGACGGAGTGCATATTTACGGCTCGGACAGTTGTTTATGAGATTGTTTGCAGGACTATTATAGCAGAAAGAAGAGGTGTTCGATATGTGTACAGCAGCAACTTACAAAACAAAAGATTTTTATATGGGCAGAACGCTTGATTATGAATTTTCCTATGGGGAACAGATCACGATAACGCCAAGAAATTACGAATTTGATTTCCGGTTTGCCGGGAAGATAAAAAGCCATTATGCTTTGATCGGAATGGCATTTGTTGCAGGAGGTTATCCGCTTTATTATGATGCTGTTAATGAAAAAGGCCTTGGAATGGCAGGTCTTAATTTTGTCGGCAATGCGGCATATGAAGAGGCTTTGCCGGAAGATGAAACAGAAGTCAGCCAGGTGGCACAGTTCGAGTTCATCCCATGGATCCTTACACAGTGTGCTACTGTAGCAGAGGCGAGAGAGAAGCTGGCAGCAATGAGACTGACAGGCACAGCATTCAGTGAACAGCTGCCGACAGCACAGCTTCACTGGATCATTGCAGACAAAGACTCCTGTATCGTTGTTGAGTCTATGAAAGATGGGCTGCATGTATATGATAATCCGGTAGGAGTGCTTACCAATAATCCACCATTCCCGAGTCAGATGTTTGCACTGAATAATTATGCCGGAGTATCCAGAAAACAGCCGGAGAGTACTTTTGCAGGAGTATTACAGCTTGATGCATATAGCAGAGGAATGGGTGGAATGGGAATACCTGGAGATCTTTCCAGCCAGTCAAGATTTGTGAAAGTTGCCTTTACAAAATTAAATTCGATCTCCGGTGAAGAAGAGGATGAGAGTGTAAGCCAGTTCTTCCATATCTTAGGATCCGTAGATCAGCAGCGTGGATGCTGTGAGGTGACAGAAGGCAAATATGAGATCACGATATACACGTCCTGTTGTAATACAGCAAAAGGTATTTATTATTATACGACTTATGATAATCATCAGATCACAGCGGTTGACATGCATGCGGAAAATCTGGATTCAGATCAGCTGATCTGTTATCCGCTTCTGTCCAAGGGCGAAGTCAGATGGCAGAATAAATAATACGAAAATGCACGGAGAAAGCATAACGCAGAACAACAGGAGGACAATATCGAGATTGTATGGAATGCAGATGTTAGGTTGATAATTGTGCAAGCACCGCCTGCACAATTTGTGCAACAAAAAAGAGGAGCCAGTCCAGACTCCTCAAAGGTACGTTATTTCAAAAAGTTGCTCTTGTGTTCCAGCGCGTGCAGATTATGATAGTCCTCATAAATAAGTCAATTTTGCAGATAAAATTAGCAACTCAGGAAAAAATGATTTGCTTGGAGAAATCGAAACGATAAGCTGAGATAATGGTTTCTCTTCTTTAGTGAGCCTATGAAATGACGAAATGTGGCTCGCCACATCAAACAGCCGATAAAATGACAAAACAACTCGGCCATGCAGCCAAAACACTCCGGCTATCCGACAAAACAGCCCGGCTTTTTTTCGTCAAATCAGGTCGGCTTTAACAAAAAGGTTGCCTCACATTATTGCGTGAGGCAACCTTTTCGTTATTCAATATGGTCGTTGATCCAATACCGAAGCTCCGTTTCGTCCTTTGTGCCATCCGCGATACCAATGAACATATCGGCCAGCTCATTCTGCTCCAATTGGAACTGATATCCATTCCATTTGAGTAGCAGTTGCGTGACCATGGCGCCAATTCGCTTATTGCCATCGATAAATGCGTGATTGGACGCTAACCCAAACCCAATACGAGCGATTTTCTCTATGTCAGTTGGAAAAAGATCTTCTCCTCCAAATGATTGAAGGGGTGCGGCAATAGCCGCTTCTAATCCAGCACGATCACGCAGACCATCAATGCCACCAGAAACTTGAATGATACGGCTATGAATCGCTACGACATCTTCTGCTGTAACCCAAATCATTCTGCCATCCTCTTATAGTCAGAAGCGAACTCGCTCAATAGTTGATCGGTGTCCGCCAGCATTTTTTCGCGGCTCACAGCTGTTACAGGCTCCTGAATCGTGACAGCAAAAGGCATGCCTTTTGCTCGAACAAAGGCATTGGCAAAAATATTAAAGGCAGTAGAAGTTGACATGCCCAGTGCATCACAGATGGCTGCCATTTGCGCTTTCACTTCAGAATCAATGCGAAAAGTCATGTTGGAATCCATGTTCAAGCCTCCTTTGCACTACAATAATACTACATAATATGTGCATTGTCAATCCGGTCGTTTCTTGATGATGGTCGGATGCGGCTGATCCAAAGGGAATTGATTATTCGACATAGTTCGATTATATCACAGAACGGCGACAACAGTGTGGCGCGGTTTTCCTTTTTTACTCATTATGATCGATTTGTTGCATTTTCGACCGTTAATCCGTAAGACTTACCAGAATGGAGGTATGTCTATGTATCCGCGCACGATTATTGACTCACTATCGGCAGTTCCTAACAGAGATCAACTCACGCATAAAGATCTACACGCACATTTCAGCACTGGTCAATCGATTCTTCTTTCTGGTTCTGGGAGAGATAAGAAGTACGGGTACCGCAATGGTATCCAGACGGATCTTGGAGACATCAGGAACGATGTCTGGCTCGATTTGGTGCGTGAGCTCATTGTCCGGAGCCACGAAGAAGACTTGTTCGATAAACTCCTGGAGTGGGAGAAGGAGCACACCTATTGGTTAAAGACGAAAGCAGAACTGGAGCATTACACGCTTGAGCTCTACGCTGCAAGGATCTTTGACAACCCGAAATGGGTTGACTATGAAGCTTTTGCCAAGCACTATGGCTACCAGCCGCAGTCCTATGAGGGGTAAACGACTCAATGCATCGGATATACATGAAAACGGCAATGCCACATTGGCACTGCCGTTTTCTTATTGCCTTTTTTCAGTTCACGGTCTATTGACTACGCCAACAAAGAGTGGAAGTCCATCTGCACCAGTAATGGCGAATAAGAACGGTCGATCCAATACGAAGTCCATTTCCTCTTCAGGTGGCGCCGCAGCACCAGCCATCATCATGACGGTATATGCCGCTGCGGTAACCCCCTCTTCATCGATGGCAACGCGGGCTGCATGGTCGGCTTTGGAAAGGAATATCTCTGCAACTTTCGAAGTCATGGGACTGAAATCGGCCACCGTGGCATCGAATACACCGGTAATACCCAGCGCATTCAGGCCATCACGCAGGTCAAGATCAGAGACAACATCAAATTTGGGAACGGACATATTCACGATCAGGTGCTTGCTGTTCTCCCAGTTTCCATTGCTGTTTAGGAACTCAATCGTTTGCTCATCGGCAAGCAGATCATCCATAGCCACGCCATCATCAGGCAGGAGGAACCACATTTTGCCGCTGCCCTCCAGGCTCAGAGCAACAGCGCCGAACTGATCTGCCCAGTAATAGGTGTTGCTGCCGCCCTTGTGCATGAAGTCGCACTCCACGGTCTCTCCATCAGCACTGAACAGATGGAACAGGCCCTTTTCCGTTCCGGCCTCATTGAACTCACTGTGCCACTTGGCTCGGTAGTAGATGGTAGAGGCCAAAGCCATAACGGTCTCGGGGTCCATCGACAGGCCATCGGCCTGCGCTTCCAGCAGTCCTCCGGTCTGCTCATTGATCCAGTCCCGCAAGGCCTGATTAAATTCCTCGCTGCCCATCTCACCACGGAAGGAGGACGCATAGTAATTCTTTGCCAGACTGTCCATTGTGGACTGGTTGAAATTTACGGACTCATTCAGCCACAGGGAGTTTGCCAGAATGCTTGTCACGGCGCCGTCATTGCTGTAATTGGCGTTCCAAACACTGGCCGCCTGGGAGCGCAGAGCCTCAATGCTTTCACTTCCTAGAAGGTCAAGGATCTGCTGGCGGCTTTCACTGTCCGTCACCTCTGCCAGCATGGCGAGGGCCATGTAAACACTCAGAGGAGAGTATACCTTGTTCTCCCCGTTGGAATTGCTGAGAAACTCTTGGATTGAACTGGCGAAGAACGGTTCCAGACCGTCTGCATAGCCTTCTGGCTGACTGCATTGGGCCTTTCTGTCCGACTGCCAGGCGTCATAGACCACATCAAAGCCATCGCTGTCAAACTCACCGGTCTTTTCATCAAAATACTCCATCTCGTTTGGGTAGGGAGCCATCTCCGGATAGCTAGCCAGTGCCAGAGCATAGGCCGATGCGGAGTTGTTTGGTTTCTTTTCGTCCATATTGGTATCTCCTGCGCAGCCTATCATAGAAATCAGGCAAGCCGCTGCGAGGCATAGCGCTACAATTCGTTTCATACTGCGTACCCTCCTTAGTCTACGATGGTGTCTGTGCAGATTACCTGCGTTATGATTTCCATAGCAGTCTCGCCGTAGCGTGACCACCAGCTATTTACACCCTGGGTCGTTGCCACAAAGTTGCCTTTGCTGGCAGGGTAACTGATAAAGTTCCAGATAGCACCGCCATCGTAGGTGCCCATGGAACCATTTCCAAATTCCTTCATTGACAATCCGGTGCCACAGACGCCGAATGTAGGCCAATATTGGAAATCGATCCATCCATCTTCACCAGCGGGTCGGAAACTGACGCCATAGCTCATGCCATCGGCACTGTATTCCTCAACCTTGTATTCCCAACCAGAAAGAAGCGGCACACTGACGCCAAATCCGCCGTGTTCGTAGGAAACATTACTTGTGTCAGCGGCGTCCACGAGATCAAAGCCTGCATAATAGGTTTTGGTGTCATAATCACCGGTACCCCGGAAATCCATAACCGATTTGCTGATCCGGTAGGAACCTGCGGGAAGCTCTCCGTACAGGCGGCTCCAATTCACTTCCCATTCTGTTTCCGCATTGTTAGGGATCATCCATGCTTCTGACGTCCAGGCAAGCTCATACTCCATAGGAAGCAGCTCGACCGCAACCCACTCGCCATCCTGCAGCATTTCGAGTCCGTAGTAACTGCCGGTCTGCAGCTCACCGGTTGGTTCTCCATCTTGCTGCGTACAAACAATGGTCAATCCAGACGGGGTAATATTCTTTGCAGTAAGCTTCACTCCCCAGGGATCCTGATAGGCGCTTATCGACGGAGTACGACTGATACCAACAAGACCGGATATTGCCGGAGTGCGTTCGCTCTGTTTTCCATTGATCCAAACCTTGTCGGTGGCCTTGATCACATCGCCCATCTGCACTTCAAGGAATAGATGCCACTGAGCCATATCCTCTGTTCCTGCCTCAGGGACCTTACGGTCAATCGTAATGTCCCACCCATCCAATGCACCGTTCTCAATACGGTGACGACGCACATCTGTAATCTCATGCCGAATTGATCCGCTGCCTTCCTGCAGTACGATCAGAACAAGATTCTGCCGTTCAAAATAGGCGTTATCATATTTGTCGCAGGCATCCAAAAAGCCGATTGTGCTGTCGGAGTAGACTGTCTCTCTTCGTTCCAGACTATAAATGTCCTTGTATGCCTCGTAATAGGCTTCCAATTCCGCTCTGGAACTGATCACGGTGTGGTAAGGATAGCCATCTTCAGGTCCGCCATTGGTCCGGATGTACTGCGCCTCAAAAGCGTATGCTCCCGGTTCAGGCGTCACGGAATCTGGATCAGCTTCATTTCCTACAATGGTCCATCCGAGTTCCGTAAGCTCTTCTATGACCTGTTCCGGAATATCGGCCTGCGTACCGTCTTCCAATTTCACACACCAATACGCACCGGTCCTGCCTGGATAGGTTTCCGCAATCCCATCGTGGAAGATCAAAATCTTATCGCCGGTCCCCAAGCCAGAGAACAGACCTTCCTTATCCTTTCGGTTGCTCATGATAATGGGTGAGTTTCCATCGATGAACATATACGATCCGTTGTCCGCTACTAAGCAGCGTCCGACAGAGAAACTCATGGAGTGATTTATCATATACCAAAGGCCACCCGCACAAAGTAGCAGTATGACTCCTATCACACAGAGGGGAATAACCCATTTCTTTTTCTGTTTCATATCAGCAGCCTCCTTTTCATATCAGACATGAATCCCTTATTGATATAGACGCAAAAATAGGGAAAATGTTCCCTTGTGATGCGATTTAGAGAGTTGCCGGAACAAGTGAGTAGCATAATCGAAGTCAAAGGCAACCTCACGATCGTCACTTTGCTTCATCACTCATTATACGACCATCGACAAAACCCTACAACCCACCTAAGTTCCTGTGCATACCAAAACGGCAATACCTGCTTGGTATTGCCGTTTTGGTATTAACTCTTCAGCTGTCTATCCTTTGCAAAGGCCATCAGCGCCTCATGCTCGTTGGGGATCTGCTCATCCAAGACTGCATCCAGGCATTCCTGCAGCACACGGCCAATGGTCGGTCCCTGAAAGCCCAATGTCATCATATCATGTCCATTAACTGCCAAGTTCTTGAGTGTGAAGCAGCTCTCTTCCTGCAGGATCTCATTGATCATTTGCGATACTTCCTCAAAGATTGCGATCCGGTGTCTGCAGATGGCCGATTGACCAAGCGTATCTGCCTTGTGCAGCTCGATCAGTTGCCGGGTAGCATCCTCACCGTGCTTGCTCAAAAGCCGTTTGATTGGCTTCCTGTCGGCCGTGATGGGCATGTCATGATAGCGAACGAGTCTTACAATTTGTTCTTTGCTGGCGTTATCGAAGCGAAGTCTACTGAGGATACTCTCCGCCATTGAAGTACTCTGATCCGAGTGCCCGAAGAAGTGGCCAATGCCATCCTCGGCGAGCGAGAAACAGGAAGGCTTCCCAATGTCATGCAGCAGGGCTGCCCAACGAAGCACCGGTTCAGGGGTGATACTTTCAATGACCGCGATGGTATGGTCCCAGACATCCTTGTCATGATGTGGATTATGCTGCGGAAAGCCAAACATGGGTGTGAGCTCCGGGATTGGGACGGCCAGCACATCGGCGAAGTCCCGCAGAACACCTGCCGCGCCCTGAGCGCAGAGCATTTTGGTAAGCTCAACCAGAATGCGCTCCGCAGCGATATCTTTGAGCAAGTGCTTGTTCCTGTGGATGGCCGCTGCCGTGGCAGCTTCGATCGTCATGCCATACACGGAGGCGAAGCGAAGGGCTCTGAGCATTCTCAGGCCATCTTCCTGGAATCTCCGATCTGGATCTCCCACGCAGCGGACAAGGTCGCCGGCAATGTCCGCCTTGCCTCCTACGAAGTCAACAACACCTGTCCTGGGGTTGTAGGCCAGAGCGTTCATGGTGAAGTCCCGGCGCTCAAGATCGTCCTTCAGGCTGCGGGTAAAGCTGACTGAGTCCGGATGCCGATGGTCGGAGTAGTCCCCGTCAACGCGATAGGTCGTGATTTCTAGAGGCTCTTGGTCGATCACAACAGTTACAGTCCCATGCTTCAAGCCAGTCTCAATCAGGTGGTGGCCTGTAAAGATCTCCTCCACCTGCTCTGGGAGCGCGTTGGTGGTGATGTCCCAATCCTTCGCAGGACTGTTGTCACGCACATAATCACGCGCTGCGCCACCAACAAGGTACGCCTCATAGCCGGCCGCTTCAAGCATCTCAAATGCTGTATTCACTTGTGGTGGCAATTTCATCATAAGATCACATCTCCAGTGCGGCGAGGAACAGCGCATTGAGTTCCTCCCAGTCCTTCGTGATTTCTCTCGGATACTGCTCCACCAGAGCACGCACCTCTGCAATGCTCCGATCCATGTAAGCGTTGAGGATATCGATTCTCGGGATCATCTTCACCTCAGGGGAGTTCATCTTCAGATCAAGCAGCTTCGCAACGGTTTTCTCCAGGTAGTCCGGAAGCTGGCTCGCCGCCAGTTCAGAAAAGAGCATTGGGGGCGGAGTACCTTTTTCAAGGATCCACCGGCAAGCAAGGATTGGCCGCAGTACATAGAAGTACTTCTTGGCCTTCACCATGTCGCCGCGCAGGTATTCTCGATAGTTTCCTTCCGCCATCTGCAGATAGTGCCAAAGGCCACTCTTGGACGAGAAGTAGCGCCGCATGACGGGCTTAAACGCCTCAGTGAAGTCAGTGGTCTGATACACGATGGGAGAGGAAAACCACTCAAATACGGTGGGGTTGGATTTATGGAGCAACTTCAGTGTCTTGTCCACATCCCAACCGTTGATGTCCAGAACACCATTGATGGGCAGCTCGATCACATCACGGACCCGGTTGAGCCTGAGATAGCTCTCTCTGGGGCGCACATAAATGAAGCGCACATCATAGTCGCTGTCCGGAGAAGCAAAGCCCCAAGCACGGCTACCGGACTCCACGGCCAAAAGGATGCGGCAGTTCTCCCGCTGCTCGATTTCATGAAGCTTTTCTTTGATCAATGCTTCCACGGTCAACACCGCCTTTCATCATTGTATTTCAGTCTGCTGCCTTAAAGTTATAGACAGGACGGATCCGCTCAATAATCTCCGCAGTAGGGCCGATTTGAGCGACGATCTCCTCCATGCTCTTATAGGCCATGGGAGACTCGTCCAGCGTGTCGGGCACAACACAGGTGGTGTAGATACCCTCCATTTCCTTCTGGAACTCCTCCATGGACAGAGCATTGAAGGCCGCCTTGCGGCTCATCAGCCGGCCGGCGCCATGAGGTGCGGAGCAATTCCAATCCTCGTTGCCCTTGCCGCTGCAGATCAGGCTACCGTCACGCATGTTGATGGGGATCAGCAGCTTCTCGCCGGCCTTGGCGGAGACAGAGCCCTTACGCAGGATCATGGCGTCCGTATCAATATAGTTGTGGATGGTGGTGAAGGTCTCCACCGCCGTGAAGCCCATGCCAGTCATGATAACATCCACCATGGCCTTGCGGTTGAGCATGGCGAACTGCTGTGTCAGCTTCATATCGTGGATATAGTCCTCGAACAGCTTACCCTCCACATAGGCCAGATCTTTGGGGATATTCAGCTCGTGCTCCTTCTTGAGCGCCTTGATGGTCTTCTGGATCTCCTGGAACCGGCCCTCGGCCTTCAGCTGGTCAATGGCGGCTTGAACTTGATGCTGGGCGCCGCCCCAAAGGGCACGCCGACCCTCATTCTGGTAGTGCTCAGCCACCTCGGTGCCCAGATGACGGCTGCCAGAGTGGACCACCAGGAACAACCGGCCATCCTCCGCGCGATCCACCTCAATGAAGTGGTTGCCGCCACCCAAAGAGCCGATGCTGCGCATGGCCCGGTTGAGATTGACTTGATCTGTGCAGCGGAGGTGAGTCAGATCGATCTCAGCGTTCAGTGCATGAGGAATGTCTCGAACCTCACGGCCATAGGGGATCTCCCTGCGGATTAGGGCGTCCAGCTTCTCAAAGTCGACCTCCCGCTCACGAAGCTCAACAGTCTCCATACCGCAGCCGATATCGACGCCAACCATACCGGGCACGATCTTGTCCTGGATGGTCATGGTGGTACCGATGGTACAGCCCTTGCCAGCGTGGACATCGGGCATGATCCGGATCTTGCAGCCGGCAAACTCGGCCTGATCGCAAACGGTCTGGATCTGCTTGCGGGCTGCCTCCTCCAACTCGGGGGTGTAACAGACCGCAGTATTATATAAACCTTGAATCGTAATCATAACGATCTCCCTTTCCTTCATACTCTTTATTTTACGGTTCATCTCTGCCAACAGCAACACTTTTGTTGGGAAAGAAAAAGCAGGAGGCGATAACATACCTGCTATCACCTCCTGCGTCAGCTCTATTATGCCACGATCGCCGCGTAACGCTCGGAACCCAGAACATCCACCATGAAGGCATAGGGGGAAAGAATGCCGGCTTTCAGCATGGAGAAGATTCGGGGATTACAGCCGGATACCAGCGCAACGCCCTGGTCGTTGATCTTGACGGGCTGCTGCTGATTACGGCTTGCCACATTCCAGAACATCACCTCGGGCAGCTGGTAGCCATGTTCCTCGAAGAGCCGCTGCGCATACTCGAAGTTGGTCAAGGAGCAATCTTCAGTACAGTAGTCGAACTCCATATCGGAGATAATGAAGATCTTGGCAGGCATATCCTTCTGGGGCACACGGTTCTTCACGGCAGTCTTGAGGATCAACTCAAACACACGCTGGATATTGGTGTTGGCGACCTCGTTGAACTGGTGACAGTACCGCACCTTTTCGTAGATATCCTTGCCCTTAATCTCCACCAGCTTGGGATTCTCAGAGAATGTGATGAAGTGGTTTTGGAATGCGCCGGTGTTGCGCTCGGCATAGTAGATACCAAGAGACAGCGCCACAGTGGCGGGGATGGGATCAGCACCACCGTACATGGAGCCGGAGCCATCAATGACGACCAGAGCGTTCTCACCGCCAGTGAAATCCTCCTGCGCATTCCATGTGACGTCGATCGTCTTCCGTTCTTCCGCTCTGAAGTCTCTTTTGAAAATTGGCGTGATGATCTCGTAAGGAGTCAGTGTGGCAGTATGAATCTGCTCAGCGCCCTCTGAAACTCGCTCCATAAAGGCGGCATATCGCTCACCGTCATTGCGCATAAATGCCTTACGATACTTGAACATTGCCTTGGATGGCTGCTTGGCGTAATCAAACGTGTAGTCCTTCACACGAAGCTTGTTTTCGATGATGCTGATTTTTGCACGCAATGCACTGAGAGTCTTGCGATATTGTGCGTCGTTCATATTGAGCGCACGAGCAATGCGCTTCGCCTGTCGGATCGTACCCTCATTGGAGGCATTGACCGATGGCAGCCACTTAGCCAGCAAAGATACCGTATCCCCCGCCTCCAATGCTGCGCAGTCGCTTTCCAACTGCGTTTTGATAAGAGAGAGAACCTTATTCTCGCAGGAGGTTCCCATCAGGGTCAGGAGATCATCATAACGGCCATACTCAGCAATATAGGAAAGGTTCTTTTCCAGCGACTGCGGCTCATTGGCCGCAAGCCACTTAATAATGGTACGGAAGACTCGGCGCTCACCAATGCCGCCACGGATATCTCTCGCGAAAAACAGCATTTTCATAGCAAGATCGGCATTTTCCACATATGCGCGAAGGAATCGATTTGTGATCTCCTCGTCACTCTCCCTACGGAGCGCACCGATGGTTGCGAACAGATCCAGACATTCCGATTGAGTGGACAGATATGTAACCGCTCCATTTTCCGTATGGGTCAGATTCGCTTCATTCTTCAGATACTGCAGCATAATGATCCCTCCTAACACGATTGCAGTATAATAAGACAAGGCCCGGTTCCAAGAGGAACTGCAAATTTCAGCGTAGTAACGCCGTGGTCAAAACTTCCCTGACAAGAGTGCTTTTTGCTGTACGGGCCTTTCACAAGATGCCATCATGGTCACAAGAGAGTTACAATTACTGTCGGATACATGTTGTGTTGCTGTTGGCATCTTTCTCTGCAAAACAAGGCACCATGTGAAGTGGGAATCGAACCCACGAACGACGGCCTCAAACCGTCTGCTATAACCATCTTAGCTATTCGTTCAATTGCTGTTGGTGCCTTTTATTTTGGAAATGCTTCGATTTTGCATTGCAGAAGCATGAGCGGTTTTGGCTACAAGGCCGGGCGTTCAAAGCTTACTGCACTGCTTTCGATGCATTTCACAAGACGCCATTGTTTTACCAAACATAAAGGGGCTTTCACCCTTTTGCCGTCCGGCGCAAGGCCGGATGCTCCTAAGTGAGCTAATGTCGATAGAGTAAGTATTGCTGTCGGCGTCTTTTTACAAAGCGCATTTCTGTTCCAACTTTGCCAGAAGGCTCATCGGAAGTAGCCTCTATGATTAAAAGTCATATGCTTCGTAGTGTTGCTGTCTGCGCTTTTCTTGACCTAAGGATACCCTCTGGATCAGGAAAAATCACGGAAAAAAAGTTGCGAACTCATCAGGTGGGCATAGAAGGGATTCTCCATTTTGGAAGAATATCAATGTAGTCTGATGCTCTTCCGAAAAGTGTTGATTTTTTTCGCAGTCTGAACATAATCATAGTAAGACACTTTGTGTCGAGTATTCGGTATTGATAGGATTGCTTTGATGCTGTCCGTTCTTTTGGACATCTAACAATCTAAAGTGATACTATCTGGCGAAGAGGAGGTGGAGTGCATGGCATACAGCGAGTTGGTCAAAAGCTTTGAACGGATCCGGAACTATATGCGCGAGTTCTATGTCTATGGATTTAAGAGCCGTGATGAGTATGGAATGAAGAGCGCCAGGAGCTATGACAACGAACGGCGCAGAATTGAAAGCTGGCTGGGCGACTACATGTCTTTTCATCAAGAGTCATCCGGAAAGAAAGTATTTCTCTCTATGGATAGCCGGAGAGTTCCCTGCAATCCGCTTTATAAGGCATTCAAAGCGAAGAGCTTCACGGATAAGGACATTACCCTCCACTTCTATATTATGGATCTTCTTGCGGATGGCAGTGCGCTATCTTCCAAGGAGATTGTTGACCGGATCAACGATGACTACCTCTCACATTTCAACGGAGACTTCTCCCTGGATGAGTCCACCGTGCGGAAGAAACTCAAGGAATATGAAGATATCGGTTTATTGCAGTCGGAGAAAATCGGGCGTGAAGTCATCTACCGGAGGACTGACAATGCTGAAATCGACTTGGATTCCTGGGCGGATGCGCTTGCCTATTATTCAGAAGCAGATCCTCTTGGTGTCGTAGGTTCCTTCCTTTTGGATAAGCTGAAACACACAAAGGACATCTTTCGCTTCAAGCACCATTACATTCTGCACGCGCTTGATAGCGATATTCTGTGTGATCTGCTGCTGGCGATCAACGAGCGCCGAGCAGTGGAGCTCTCTATCTGCAGCTTGCGCAATGGGCGCGACTACCAACGAACTGTCTGCCCGCTAAAGATCTACAGCAGCACGCAATCCGGCAGGCAATATCTCCTCGGCTACCACTACCGTGGCAGACACCTGATATTCTTCCGCTTGGACGCGATCAAGAAAGTCACAGCCGGAAGCGTTGAAAAGCAGTATGAAAAGTACTTAGGTTTCCAGCAGAAATTCGATGAGCATCTCTGGGGCGTTTCGACTGGCCCGGACTATAACCTGGATCATATTGAGATGACGATCCACTTCGGTCCCGGTGAGGAATTCATTCTTCATCGACTGGATCGCGAAAAGCGCCACGGCCGCATAGAGCTCTTGGATGATCAGACCTGCCGTTTTATCGCCGATGTTTATGACGCTTCGGAGATGCTGCCGTGGATTCGAACCTTCATCGGTCGCATAGTAGACCTTCAATGCAGCAACAAATTTGTTGTTAAAACCTTCAATGATGATCTCAGGCACATGGAAGCCATTTATGGGGGTGAGACAGATGCTGTTTAGTGAGATCTACGGCAGCTACTTCAATGTCGTTGCCGCTGTATTGTCCGAGGCTGCGGAAAATACACTGACAACTGGCAAACTGACTGCTATCGTGCAGGAAAAAGCGTTTGCAGAAAGCGTACTGTCCATTCCTGCCGCCTTGCAGTCCGGAGCATGGCCGTTACTGGACAGCGGCTACCATACGGTGCTGCGAGGAAAACCGACAATGCCTTTAACCACTTTGCAAAAGCGATGGCTGAAGGCCCTTCTCTCAGATCCGAGGATCGCTTTATTCGATCCAGACATGAGAGGTCTCGAAGACGTGGAACCGTTATATACCCAGGATACCTTCGTCCGGTTTGACCAGTACGCAGACGGAGATCCCTATTCCGATCCCAATTATGTTCATTGCTTTCGCATGGTATTGCGAGCGATCCATGAGAATCGGAAGATGCGAATTCGATTCCACGGACATACTGGAGTCCGCCATTCTTTTGTCTGCAATCCGTACCGCTTGGAGTATTCGGAGAAGGACGATAAATTCCGGATCTTAGTGACAGGGATGCGGAGGATGAACACGATCAACATGGCCCGTATTCGTTCCTGCGAGCTGCTGGAAGAATATGACCCAGGCGCTGTGACCGTGCCGAAAGGACGCCTCAAAGCACTTACGCTACTTCTCCATGATGAGCGCAATGGCTTGGAGCGTGTCCTATTGCATTTCTCCCATTTTGAAAAGGAGACGCAGAAGCTGGACGAGCGGCTATATCGAATCACACTCCGATATGACCAAGATGATGAAACAGAGTTGCTGATCCGCGTATTGTCCTTCGGGCCAGTCCTTGAGGTCGTGGCACCCATTACGTTTCGGCAACTCATGAGAAATCGAATTCAAAAGCAGGCATTGTATGCAGCCAGAGGATTCAGTCAATAACAGAAAAATGAGGGCTTTCACTACATGTGTGAAAGTCCTCAACAATTTAAGGATACAGTAATCGCGCAGAGATGTCAATCTGGTCTTGCACATTCGCGCCACATTTCATTGTAATGACTAGTTTTTTGAAAGATAAGTTGTGTCTTTCCTGCATTGATTTTTTGTCTATCCTATGCTATCTTATAGGTACAGAAAGGGTGAGTCCAATGTACAGCTAACTCCCTCTCAACTCAAGAAAGCGAGGTTAAATTGATGTTAGATACTAAGAACGAAAGATGAGCCTTGACTGCTTTTGCTGGTGGTCAAGGCTCATCTTTTTCGTGTAAATCACAAGTCCCGAAAGGGGCTTTTTTTGTTTGCAGGTAATTTGATAATCATCTGTATTCAAGGTGCCAATAGGGATAATTCGCATTGTCCGTTCTTTTGGACACCGACAGCTCTATGATGATTACAATCGAACGAAAGAAGGAGCAATTGCCGTGGAGTACATTGTCATGGATATGGAGTGGAATCAGGCGCTTACCTTTTCTGAGATGGTCAAAGATCCGGTTTTCTTGACAGGTGAGATTATTCAGATCGGAGCAATCAAGCTAAATCAGACTCTTGAAGTGGTAGACTCCTTCAATGAACGGATTGCGCCTCAGTACTATACAGAGCTTCACCCCAAGGTTGCGGAGATCACTAAACTTTCCAATCGGGATTTACAAAAAGGGAAAGGGTTCCATACGGTGTTTAATTCTTTCTGCGATTGGTGTGGCGATGACTTTGTGTTCCTGGTCTGGGGGACGGAAGATCTTCGTATTTTGCGAAAGAATATGGAGCTCCATAATATTGATACCAGCTTTATGCCCCCGTGTTTCAATCTACAGAACATCTTTGTGGATCAAGTTACACACGATACAAAGCAATACGCATTGGCCAATGCATTGGCGATCGTCGGCGAGGTTCCATTTGATTCCCACGATGCCCTAAATGACGCAAGGAGCACAGCGCTTCTCTGTACACATTTAGACCTCATAAGGGGGCTGAACGAGTACAAGGAGACCGTAGAGAATAGAAATGGCATCGTTGAGAGTTACGAGTTTGAAGAGCCCTATGCCGATATTGGCGATGCTCTGAGCGATGATTACGTTGTATCCTTCGAGTGTCCACATTGCGGCGAGATCGTCTGGGGAGAAAACTGGATCCGAAAGACGGGTACAAATCTCCTGTCTCTATCACAGTGCAGCGATGGACAAGAATACCTTATTAGCCTCAAATTCCGACCGATTGCAGAGAATAAGGTTGTTGTGAAGCGGCTGGTCTATGCTCTGACGGATGAACTGCGAACGGACTATCAGCAGTGTATGGAGCAGGCTGCTGCATGGAGCAAATATGTGATCCCCGCATACTCGTTTTGACTGTGAGGAAATAACCATGTTGAAGCTTTTCGATACCGTTACCTTGAAAAATGATGATCCCGAAACTGGGGTCAAAGCAGGGACCGAAGGAACCATTGTCGATGTACTCGGTAACGGCAAAGCATTTACCGTTGAATTCTTTGATGAAGATGGGAATACAATAGAGGCATCCCTTTATACAGAGTACACTCCAGCGCAATTACAAAAGGTCGAAACAGCCCTGACCCTAACATAGCAGATTTAATCTGTGCAAGACGCACTCAATGGCGTTTAGAGCGCAGGATTCCATAAAATACAAAAAGCTATATAGAGGACTGGACATGCGCATTTTGACCTGTTATAATAATATAATGCATCCGGGTATAGCGAAGTTGGTATCGCGCCTGGTTTGGGACCAGGAGACCGTGCGTTCGAGTCGCACTACTCGGACCAACGAAAAAAGGGACTCTGAAATTGCTGATTTCAGAGTCCCTTTTCCTTGTTCAATGTCTACTGTGATGTTGGATCTAAATCCGTCGAATTCGACGGGTTTAGGCAGTTAGCCAGATCCGATTCATAATCACCACGCACTACCGCACTCGGTGAGTGAACGACATTAACCTGCACATTGACACTTGCGTTCATAAAAACGTCGATCTTTTCAGCCGCGCCTCGCTTCATTTGTTCTGTCACATGCGTGTAAGTGTCCAGCGTGAATGCGGCACTATAGTGGCCGAGCATGCCAGCGACCGTTTTTGCATCTACGCCGCTCTGAATTGCTAAGGTCGAAAATGTATGTCTCAAGTCATGAAAGCGAACGCTTTCATCCACTCCGGCAGCGGCGAGCATTTGTTTGTGTAAATGTCGAAGAGAGTCCGGACTCCAGTAACCATTAGTTCTTGGACACCAAAACATGAGGGGACTATCCGGATGCTTGTTGTGCTCATCTATGAGCAAAGCAACAGTATTCTCCGGAAGAGCTATTGTTCGAATCGAATTCTCAGTCTTCGGTACAGAAATACACAACTCTCCCCCAGAACGAGTGAGCTGCTTGTTAACCGTCAGCATTCGTGTTTCCGGATTCAAGTCGGCCCACTCCAGGCCAAGTAATTCTCCCCGTCGAAGCCCACTTGTCAATTCCAAATAGAAAAGCGCATAGACCCCAAGTCGCTTTGCCTCATCCAGATATGCACCTATCTTGTCCTGCGGCAGGACGTGCATTTCTTTCTTTTCACGCTTTGGGATTTTGCAGTTATCGCAAGGGTTGAAGGGAATAATCCGCTCCTTAACTGCCTGTTTCAGAGCGCCGCTCAATACCGCATGAATGTGCTTCACGGTGCTTGCAGACAATGGCTCATATTTCCGATTTCCATGGTTGTCTAAGCGGCCCTGTGTGTGCAGATCATTGTAGAAGCGCTGAATCTGGATTGAGCTGAGCTTTGAAAGCTGGATATGGCCCAAAACCGGGATGATGTGGTTCTCGATCATGCTCCTATAACCATCTGCTGAGCTGGGGCGAAGATTTGGCTTTGTGTAGGAATCAAACCAAAGCCGAATCCATGTAGAAAGGGGCTGTGAATCATATCCTTTGCCCTTGCGATAATAAGGCCCTGTATCCTGTTGGATGGCTCGTGCCAGCTTCGCTGCGCATTCTTTTCGTGTCTTAGCAAAAACGCCCTTTTGAATACGCTTTCCCGTTAGAATATCGTAGCCGGCAGTATATCGACCTTCCCAACAGCCGGGGTATCTCTCTCGAATGCTGCCTTCGCCATTCGCTCTTTGCCTACCAGCCATAATGATCTCTCTTTTCCATTTGCGTCTGAGCATCAAGCCACGAGAGAAATTTTCCTTTGTCAATATAGACCCTTTGACCACTTACTGTATGGGGAAAGTCATCTCTCTTTAGAAGTCTATATGCAACCGTAAGACTGCATCCGAGGGTCTTTGCAACGAGCGGCATCGTCATCACATCCGGAAGATCTTCTTTGCGCCGGATTCGCGGCATCTTACTATCGTCCATCCTTGTCACTCCGTATAGAAGAGAGAGTCCTTCTCTTCTGTTTGCACATTTAGCCAGGTAAGGAATTTATCTTTCGGCACGAAGATACGACTTCCAACTTTGAAGGCAGGAAAGTCGATGCGCTTCACAAGCTCATAGACCTGAGACAGCCCGAGGCCGAGGAAATTGGACACCTCTTGAACATTGAGGATAAGGGGTAGCTCATCGGAACTCTTATACTGGCAACTTTTCATTTTGCATTCCTCCTGTGAAGTAATCTATATCAATACTTACGAGGAGGTTTGGTAACCAACAACAGGTTCGTACAAATTATCAGCAATAGAAGGCAGAAACTGCATTTTATTTGTGGCGAATTTGCCGCAATTAAACGGCAGTTGCGTTGGGGCGTTATGAGATTAGCTAAAAAAGAAGCACTTACGGATCAATACCGTAAGTGCCTCTCTATGGGTTTTCAAATTACTGGATGGCGTCTTTGAAAGCCTTTCCTGCTTTGAACGCAGGTGCCTTAGATGCAGGGATATCAATCTGCTCACCTGTTGCAGGATTCTTGCCAGTACGGGCAGCACGTTCTTTGACCTCGAAAGAGCCGAAGCCCACCAGCTGCACTTTGTTGCCAGCCTTCAAAGCGCTCTCAGTAGTCGTGATAAATGCAGCGAGAGCAGCCTCGCAATCCTTCTTGGAAAGGCCACTCGCTTCAGCCATTGCGGCAATCAGTTCGGTTTTATTCATAGTTTTTCTCCTTGATGTTATTTTGTTTTCTGTATAATTGTTTAGGTGCCTATGGAATGAAATGACAAGACCCTCTTAGAGTTTTTCACGCACCATCATAAGGGCATAACCAAGTAGATTTTGGCCTTGCCATTTTGCCCGGTCAAGTCTGCTTGGATCACGCATGGATAAACCAATGCCCCAAATCCGATCATTTACAGCACACTCAGCAAGAAATGCATTTCCAGTATCTTTCAGTCTCTCCCTTAGATCAGGGTTCTGCGTAAACTTTGCGAAAAGCCCCTCATAGACGACGATTTGTCGAATACCGTTCCATAGGCTCTCATCATAGCCGGATACAAGCCGTCCAAGAGCCTTTATCTCGGCAGCATTATCCGTAGCAAGAATCTGTGTGGCAACCTTTTCATCGCCAAAGGAAAGTGCCTTGCGGTACATCATATACTGCTCCATTGAGGAAAAGGTGATACCATTGTGCGTAAATGTGGAAGGATACCAGTTGCTAAGGTATCCATTCTCTTCGTTATTGTTGTGAAAACAGATAACAGTCATTCCCATTTCCTCGTTCCTCCATAAACGAACATCTTCTCATGCATGGATATCTCTGACATATTACTATTATACCGAGCGCAGGATGAAATGGCAATCTCAACTTTTTTACTGCCAATTTCTACTTCTTCCTTATTTGGATGGAACTCCAGTAAGTCAACAGAGGGCCAGCCCCATTAGAGCTGGCCCTCTATGCACCAAAAGGCATACCTTTTGACGGACTGAACTGAACATGAAAAACACGCCCCAAGAGTGCGCCAAAACATCGGCGTTCACTTTTGGGGCGTGTCATTTTTATTTGATATGTTCTGGGTCATCGAGGGAGATGAGACCCGTCTACTACTGCGCTATCATGATGACCTTTAATCTGTTCGCCAACTGACCACTCTTCAGCTCCTACAGATCGATAACCGCAATCCCAAGCTGTGTGGCTCTGTGCCGTGCTGCAGCATTGCAACATCACTTCACCATTAGTCCTCGACTTTTGTAAAGATTATCCTGTTCTTTCCGTGCGATGAACAATTTATGGCAAATCTTATTTTGGAGTGAAGGCACCACCCTGCATGGGCAGCTTGTTGACACCCTTGTAGTCCACGAACTTGTTGGCAGATGGTTTTGCAGCCGGTACTTTCTGTACGGTGCTGCCAATCATTGCCTTCATCTTTTCAATCTTCTTATCGAGCTTAGGGGTAGGTTGTCCATTCCGGGTTGCCTGCGCCTTGGCCTGCGTGAGCCGCTGGTATTGTTGTTTCAGAGAGAGTTCCTGCTTTGCCATGCTGTGCTCCTTTCTATTACAAGACTCCTATTTTCTTTATAATATCAAATAATATGCTTTTCTTCAAGCAATGTCCAGTTTCTTATAATACTCCTTATGAGAAAATTGGCGATGAAGTGCGGTCGTTGACGGATAAAGTACCGTTTGACATCCCCGACTCGTGGGAGTGGGTAAGACTGGGCACAGTCATTGAGCTTGAATCTGGGCAAGATTTGACACCGGATAAATACAATGATTGCGGAAAAGGCATTCCTTACATTACCGGGGCCTCAAATATCGAAAACGGAAATGTGTTAATTAATCGTTGGACGGAATATGGTCGGGCCTTTGCATATTGTGGAGACGTTTTGCTTACCTGCAAAGGCACAGTAGGCACGATGGCTGTCCTCCAAGAACCACAAGTACATATTGCCAGACAGATCATGGCCATTCGGCCAATCAGTGAGTTGTATGTGCCATACATTCAGCTTGTGCTGGAAACGCTTGTTGAGAATCTGAAAGCGGCGGCAAAGAGCATGATTCCAGGTATTGCCAGAGAGGATGTTTTGCAGTCACTCTTCCCGGTTCCTCCAGTCAGTGAACAGAAGCGAATCGTTCATAAGGTTTCAGAACTATCACCGTGTCTGGAACAATACGCTGCTGCCGATACAAAGCTGCTTTCATTGAATACGGGCTTCCCTGAAGCCCTCAAGAAGTCGATACTGCAAGAGGCAGTCCAGGGCAAGCTGGTACCGCAAGACCCGACTGACGAGCCTGCAGAGGCTCTTTTGGAGCGTATCCGAGCGAAAAAACAGCAGCTCATCAAGGAAGGAAAAATCAAAAAGGATAAGCACGAATCCGTCATTTTCAGAAGGGATAATTCTCATTATGAAAAGCGTGGCTCAGAAGAGGTTTGCATCGACGATGAGATACCATTTGAAGTGCCGCCCTCTTGGGCTTTAATAAGGTTGGACGACATAGGCATCTATAGAAAGGGACCCTTCGGCAGCAGCTTAACCAAGAGTATGTTCGTACCAAAGGGTGCTGATACAGTAAAAGTGTATGAGCAAAAGAACGCTATTCAGAAGGACCACACTCTCGGAACATATTATATTACCCGCCAATATTACGAATCAAAAATGAGAAGTTTCACAGTCGAGCCGGGTGATATTCTTGTTAGCTGTGCAGGAACCATCGGGGAAACTTATGTCCTACCAGAGCAGATTGAGCTTGGCATTATAAATCAGGCTCTTATGCGAATGACAATTTTTGCGCCGATAGACTTGGATTACTTTCTCCTGTATTTCGACTATGTCCTAAAACAGACGGCAAAAGAGAGCAGTAAGGGTTCCGCCATAAAGAACATACCGTCATTCGAAATATTCAAGAAACTGATTCTGCCGCTCCCGCCATTAGAGGAACAAAAACGCATAGTCGAGAAAGTGCGTGAACTCGAAAGTCTCTGCAATTCGCTATGTTCATAAACTCATTATTCTCATTATGAGAAGTTGGACGGTACAGAGCGTTGCATTGATGATAAACTGCCTTTCGAGATACCCGATACATGGATATGGACAAGACTGAATACTCTTGGATATACACAAACCGGAAACACGCCATCGACTGCCCACCCAGAGTACCGGGGCGACTATATACCTTTCATAACACCGGGTGACATAGCTGATGGAAGCATCGACTATACAAACCAAGGACTTTCCGAAGTAGGCAAGAATGTTGCAAGAGTATGCCCTGCTGACAGTATTCTTCAGGTATGCATAGGTGGCTCTATTGGAAAAGCAGCCTTATCGATATCCGAGGTTACTTTCAATCAGCAAATCAACGCCATAACTCCGATTTTCGCATCCAGCAAGTATGTATTTGCTGTCCTCACCTCATTTGCGTTTCTGTCCGCTATGAAAGAAGGTGCGGGTGGAACCGCAACCCCTATTCTGAATCGTAGCTTATGGGACAAAATGTATATACCGGTGCCCCCTTTAGCTGAACAGAACCGCATTGTCCAGCGTATTGAAGAGTTGCTCCCGCTGGTCAAAGGGCTGTAAAAGGAACACGGTATAATATCATAGTGAAAGGAGGTCTTTCACTATGATAGAAGAATTTGAAAGACACTTGAGAGGCACAAACCTCTCAGAAAACACGATATCCTCGTACCTTTTTGCCCTTCGGCAATACAGCTCACAGTACGACGGTATCACAAAAAAGAACCTGCGGGCATACAAGGTGTGGTTGATTGAAAATTACAAGCCCAAGACTGTCAATCTGCGTCTGAGGGCAATCAACTGCTACCTGGAGAGTATCGGCAAAGAGAGCTGGAAAATGCCGTTTGTACGAGTGCAGCAGAAAGCCTTTCTGGAAAATGTCATCAGCGAGGCCGACTACGAGTATTTCAAAACCTGTCTCAAACGAGATGACGAGCTGTTTTGGTATTTTGTAATACGCTTTCTGGCTGCAACCGGCGCACGGGTCAGCGAGCTCATACAGATCAAGGTGGAACACATCAAGCTGGGGCATTTGGATCTGTATTCGAAGGGTGGAAAACTCCGGCGAATATACATACCCAAAGCTCTGCAGAATGAAGCCCTTTCTTGGCTGAACGATAAGCACCAAGAAAGCGGCTTCATTTTTTTGAACAAATATGGAGATCGGATCACCACAAGAGGAATCTCCGGGCAGTTAAAAAAGCTGGCAGTACGGTATGGCATCGATCCGGTGGTGGTATATCCGCACTCCTTCCGTCACCGCTTTGCAAAGAGCTTCTTGGAGCGTTGCAATGACATCGCATTCCTCGCTGATCTTATGGGCCACGAAAGCATCGAAACCACCCGCATTTATCTCCGCAAAACTTCGACCGAGCAACGGGCTATCGTTGATGAGGTCATAGATTGGTAAAAGGAAACCAGGCATACGCACGGCTATGGCGTATGCCTGGTTGTTACATTCTCTCTATTATGGCAAATGTGCGTGTAAGGTTATCAACAATCCGTAATTGCTCATTCGCCGGAGGAAGTGGAAGCAGCATCTTTGCTAGTGTCTGTCCATTGCAGTTCGGCTGTGCAGTAGCGGTTGTCCCGCTTTTTAACTGTTGCCAATATAGCGGCGATTCCATGAAATACTTCAAGTATTGCGGGCAAAGGAGCGAACTATAGCGAGTACGGATCAGATATCCAGCATAGATGGATTCACATGGCACTTCACTAACAAGGAATGATTTTCCTACAGTTCCACCAGTTCGTGCAAATAGAATGTCGTTTGCCTGAAGCAGATATGTAGGAATGTCAGAATCATCAATATCACAAAATGGGACAGAACTCCATGCTACAGTATTTTCATGGATATCGCTTATGCGAACCATTCTGATGCGTCCTTCCTGTTTGGCCGGTGCATTATACCCGTATTGAATAGATTCTGCGATTGCCCCCCAGCGCACCCACGCCCACGATTCCGGGATCTCAAAGGGTAGTTCATCGTCGATACAGCGCTCCATACCGTCCAACTTCTCATAATGAGAATTATCCCGTCTGAAAATGACGGATTCATGCTTGCCTTTTTTGATTTTGCCTTCCTTGACAAGCCGCTGTTTTTCTGCCCGGATACGCTCCAGCAGAGCCTCTGCAGGCTCGTCATTCGGGTCCTGCGGTACCAGCTTACCCTGGACTGCTTCTTGCAGTATCGACTTCTTGAGGGCTTCTGGGAAATTCACATTAAGCTCAGTAACCTTCTGCTCCGCCGCACCATAATCGAGCAACGGTGTGGTCAATTCATGTAGCTTATCAAAAATGCGCTTCTGCTCCATTATTGGCGGTAACGGAATCAGTAGGGCATCCAAACTATCCGAGTTGAGTGTGTTACCCTTGATTGCCGATTTGGTGTCGCCACTTTGCGAGAGGAGCGGCAGCGTAGCGAACAGAAACATCGTGGTTATCTTATCGGGATCAACAAACGGGTATATTGAAATGATGGCTTCGTTATGAAATGCATCGATTCCCAATATTGACACCTTTCCGACCGTCAATTTGAAACTCATCAACAAAGTACCAGCCTTGCTGATTTTTCCTTTGAATGTGTTTTTAGCCGCAAAGCTATTGACACATTCTTTAGTTGCAGTCACAGTCCCATCCGCAACCAAATCCGCAATAGAAACCCAAGGGAGCGTACCGTTGCTCCAGTATTCCGTCTCTTTCCGCGGAGGCGTTTTTCCCATCGAATAGTCGACTAAATCTTTAAATTGAACCCACTCCCAGCTATCAGGAATATCAAAGGGAGTATCCACGGGGACCACTTCATCGCCGATTTTCTCATAAGGAGTATTATCGGCACCTTTGAAGATGACGGAGGGGTTCTTTTCGCGCTTGATTTTCTTCTCTTTGATGAGCCGCTCTTTCTCTGCATGGATGCGTTCCAGCAAAACGCTAGCGGGTTCGTCATTTGGGTCCTGCGGCACAAGCTTGCCCTGAACAGCCATCAGGAGAATGGAGTTTTTCAGTTGCTGCGCAGTCATTCGGCGGCCTCCTCCGTAATGTCAATGCCAAGGATATCGGTGATCTGGGCAAGGATGCGGTCAATGTCAGCATTCAGGCTGGCCCGTTTTTCCTGATACTGCAGAATCAGTTCCTTCGGCGGAAGGATCTCCTCCTCTTCATGAGGATAGCCGCAGAGATCAATATTGTAATTCCGCGCCTTCAGCTCTTCAACAGAGTATTTCTTCGCCTTGTCAAAGCCGCCAATAGTGATCTCCTCACGATTGTCCCACCACTCAACGGCCGGAGCAAAATGCTCCAGCTTCATGGGCTTCGTCTTGGAGAAGTTCTTATATCCTTCCGGCATATCCAAGCGGTAGAACCAAGTTTCCGTCGTGGGATGCGTCCGATCGAAGAACAGAATATTTGTCGTGATCGAGGTGTACGGTGCAAAAACGCTATGCGGCATGCGTATAATAGTGTGAAGGTTAAATTCAGATAGCAGTTTTTCCTTAATTGCAATCTTTGCATTATCAGTGCCGAACAGGAAACCATCGGGGAGAATGACAGCGGCACGGCCATTCTGTTTGATTCGATACATAATCACGGACATGAAGAGGTCGGCAGTTTCACTACTTGCAAGATCTGCAGGAAAGTGATTCTTGACCTCTGTTTTTTCATGTCCGCCGTAAGGGGGATTCATAAGAATTACATCGAACTGATCTTCCTCGGTATAATCAAGCACATCCCGTAGAAGTGAGTTGTCATGATACACCATCGGAACATCAATACCGTGTAGCAGCATGTTCGTGATGCACAGAGTATACGGGAAAGGCTTCTTCTCAATCCCATAAATAGAGGTTGCATACTCCTGCTGGTCTTCTGCCGTTACGACCTGCTTACTCAGTTCATTCAACCAACTAGTCAGAAAGCCCCCTGTGCCGCACGCAAAGTCTGCGACCTTTTCGCCGAGCTTCGGTTTAATTGTCTTCGCCATAAAATCAGTCACAGCACGAGGCGTATAGAATTCACCAGAGGATCCGGCGCTCTGGAGTTCCCGTAAAATGGACTCATATATTTCCCCAAACGCATGGCTCTCCTCGTAATCATCCAAATCCAGGTCATCGATGATATTGATCACTTGGCGCAGCAAAACGCCGTCTTTCATGTAATTGTTCGCATCCTCAAAGGTTGTCTTGACAATAGCCTTTTTGATGGGTGTTGCTGCAGTCACATTAAGCCCCTTCAGAGTTGGGAAGAGTTTATTATTCACAAAATCAAGAAGCGTGTCGCCCGTCATCGCCTTACCCGACTTATCATCAGCGGCCCAGTTATTCCAGCGGCATTCTTCTGGAATAATTGATGTATAGGGCCGATCTGTATATCGCCATTCCTCTTCCTTTGTATTGTAGACTTTCAAGAAAAGGATCCAGGCCATCTGCTCAATGCGCTGAGCGTCACCATTCACTCCCGCATCATTCCACATGATGTCCCGAATGCGCTTTACAAAACCTGTTAAACTACTCATGATTAACCCGCCTCATATAATTCATTCTCAAGTTCATGAACAGCTTCGTTATACTTATCCTCGCCGCCGAAGAACTTGAATATCCTCTGGATCTTCCCAAATTTTGCGAATTGTGGAGTTGTCAGAATAGCTTCATGCTCTAACTCGTAGATTCCGACATTCATATACTGATCCAGAAGCGCTTCCAAGACTTCTCTTGCCACCCCGCTATACTTGCTGAGGAAATCCCGCTTCTTCACATTGTTGGCTCTCTCTTTTCTGGTAAGTGGCTTTTTGTCAAAGGCAACATGGCAGATGAAATCGAAGTCATCTACATCGCTCATATGCTGATCCGCTTTCAGTGCTTCAAGGTCAATCCCCTTGCTGGCCAACAATTCTTGAATCTTCTTTTTCTTTTCCTCGGATGTCCACTGCCGAATAAAGTTGTCGAGGGAAGCGTATGTACCAATAATATTCGTTTTGGTGTAATCGACGATGCTCTCCTGCCGCAGGAGTTTCCCATTCGTATCATACACAGAGACCGTTTTATTGATTATGCGGACACGACACCCATTTTCATCAACAATGGGCTTTTCTTCTGGTGGATACGGTGGATCAACTGGGTCAGGGTCGGGATCTGGTTTAGGTCCGGGAGGACAGGGGCCAGGACCATGCTTTTCTCTCCCATAATCTTCATCAATTTCAATCGGGCCATCCCAATCAGGATCAGCAAAAAGGGCTGTAACACCGCGAATGTCCATAACTATAAAATGGGTCTTTCCATCTTTTTCGCGTATTCTTGTGCCTCTTCCGATAATCTGCTTAAACTCAGTCATTGAGTTGATCCACTCGTCTAAAACGATGAGCTTTGTCATCTTGCAGTCGGCTCCAGTTGACAACAGCTTAGATGTCGTTGCAATGACCGGCGTTTTCGACCCGACCGAAATGAAGTAGTCGAGTTTATCCTTGCCAAAAGTATCGTTGCCGGTAATGCGTACAACATAGTCGGGATACTTTTGCATCATATCAGGATTCTGCCTTGCGAGCTCATTTCTCATACGAAGTGCAGCATCTTCTGTTGCACAGAACACAATGGTTTTGGACATCCGATCAGTCGCTTTGAGGTAGTCTGTTATTTCTTTTGCGACTTGGACAATGCGGTCTTCAATTATGATGTTATAGTCATAATCCCTGTTATTATAAATTCGGTCAGGGATCTCATGCCCGTAAATATCAAGTTGACCTTTCCGTGGGCGCCAACCATCGCCAATGTCGGTCGTTATATTGATGACTTTGAAAGGCGCCAGAAAACCATCCTCGATGCCATCTTTCAGGCTATAGACATATACCGGCTCGCCAAAATAATCTATGTTGGAAACATACTTAGTCTCTTTGGGTGTTGCGGTCATGCCGATCTGGGTTGCCGCGGAGAAATACTCCAAGATCTTCCGCCAATTGCTTTCCTTCTTGGCTGAGCCGCGATGACACTCATCAACGATTACGAGATCGAAAAAGTCTTTGCTGAATAGCTGAGCAAGACGTTCGACAGTCTCATCCCCATCTTCTGTATCGTCATCGTCTTTTCCCGCAAGTTGTTGGTAGAGTGAAAAGAATATCTCGTGCGAGGTAATCGTAAGAGGATCGTCCTTCACAAAATTGACTTTATGAATCGTTTTTTCGAGCGGAGCAAAATCCTGTTGGATTGATTGATCGACCAAGATGTTACGATCAGCCAAATACAATATTTTTTTCTTCATTCCGCTCTTTAGAAGGCGATATACAATTTGGAATGCAGTATAGGTTTTGCCTGTACCTGTGGCCATCACCAGCAAGATGCGATCTTGACCTCTGGCAATCGCATCAAGAGTCCTATTGACAGCGTTACGCTGATAATAGCGAGGGGGATATGTATTCTGCCCTGAATAGAACGGCTGCCGAATGACGGATTCCTCTTGCTGTGTGAGCCCTTCTCCATGGTTGGCTCCAGCCTTGAATCTCGCATAGAGAGCATCAGGAGCTGGAAAATCCTCCATAGAAATGCTGCTCTCTTCTCCGGTGAGGAAATCATGCTCCATAAAACCATCACCATTAGAACTGTAGGCAAATGGAATGTCCATCATTATGGCGTATTGCATTGCCTGCTGCAGCCCATCTCCGACAGCATGCTTGTTATCTTTCGCCTCAACGATTGCAATCGGAGTGCTTTCGTTCAAATAAAGAATATAGTCTGCTTTCTTGGCTTCCTTGCGGGAGACCATATTTCCTCTCAAGTTGATTTGTCCATCTGTAATTCTTGTCTCCATTGTAATAAGACTAAGCGCCCACTTTTTTGTTATGGCAGGCGTAATAAACTGAAGCTTGATATCCTCTTCAGTCATCTGCCTTTTCGATAAGACTGCTGCCATGCGATTATCCTCCAAACTTCCGATAGTTGCTGATTATCAGAACTTGATGCATATAAGAATTATGCCAGAAACTGCTTTGTCGCAACGAGCAAGGCTTTTGCTCGCTGAATATGGAAAGCGCTCATTACTGGCCAGTCTTCCTCATTTTTGATGCTGACCTCTTTAATCTCATCATAAACTTTGCACGCTCTAACATCATCTTGGCAGACCCAATTCAGGCTTTTTCCGTATGCTGCCTCAATTGCATCCCGGTTTTGCTCGAGGCGTTTATAGATTGCCCGGTTCTTTTGATAATCACCCTGATCAATAAAGATTTCGACACGAGCAGAGTCATAGTTCGCCACACAGCAAAGGTAAACTCCACTGCGAGCTGTGGCTCCCATGATAGAGTTATTCTTAGATGGGCTGATATTCAGGAAAGTACCCGTTGCCTCTTGAAGTGATGGAAGGACACTCTCCCAGTATTTCCGCCGGATCTTGTAACGTTCGATTTCTTCATCTGAACCAATGCCTTTGCTATCATCGAGGAAGAATACGAGATCGGACGGATCCTGCTTATATTGCTCGAAGAACTTCCGCAGCAGATTAACTTTATACTGAGTCGCGGTACCAGTCCAGATATAAATATTATCATCAATTTTTACACTGCTGGAGAATTCGTCTGGCGATCTGGTAACCTGAATCGACAGATCTACGCTATCATCAGCGTCGGCGAGGTAATTGAGATATGCCTTATTACCATTATGAAGTTCTTTTAGAACCTCGGTGTACATTTCTACCCACGAAGTTGTTTCATGCTCAATACCACGGAAGCGGTACTTCACGATGCTATGACCGGTAAGCGTGATATCATCATCCAGCGACACTTCCTCATACTGCTTCTGTGGCGGAGTATAGCTGCTATCAGCATAGGGCCACAGAGACATAGCTTGCTGTGTAAGGTATTTGCAGCGCTCTTCAAGTTCAGGTAGGCCCCAGTGTTCTTTCTGCGCAACCCATTGAGTCATTCTGATACCGCTCTGAAGATACCCATCCTCCATCGTTTTTTTCTCGCTGAAAGGAGCATTGCTATATTTTGAGTTATAGGCGGTAAGAGTCAGATTCGCCAAGGAGTGCAGCCACTCTCCATGAACAGTCTCTGCTTCTGTTCCAAGCTCACTAGTCCAAGCGGGAGTCAATTTCTGAGGCATAATATGTTCAATTGTGTACTCGCCGCTATCGAGGCGCCCATAGACATCCTTGTATTCGTTGCTGTCACCATTTTCCAGGCGTTCAAACAGATACGCTTTGTAACGCGGGAGCATAGCGTAGATATTCTTGGTCCGCAGGCAATCTGCAAAAGTCTCGTTATCAGGGTATGCGGCCTTTTCCTTTTTGGAGGTCAGTACATATTTCATTTTTTCAATGAAATTGCTGTAGGTGCCGTCAAATCGCTTGATATCGGAACTCATTGTAAGGAATACCTTTGCAAGTGTATTGGAGGGTAGGTCACAAATGATACGGCGCAAAAGGTAGGATTCTACGATTCTGCAAATTTCGGCAACCTCATCCAAGGTTAAGAGGCTGCTTTCCTGTAGCCTCATTACTTCCATCAGAAACGGTCTTGTGACGCTGCTTTCAAAACGATTCAAGCGGAAAAGAGACGACTTCAGCTTCGCAGGAAAACTTGGATGGCCAAACAGGAGCTTGTTATACCACTTAGCATAGCCTAGGAGATCTTTCATAATGGATTCCATTTCACCGGGCATCTTTTCGGCATATGCCTTAAACTCGGTGTAGATATCCTTCATCCCGGTGATCTTCTTCTGTTTGATGCTTAGGTAGTCGCGGATAAATGGGCTTACATCATACGAATTGTTCTGTTTATTATAGCCGGCATTTTTCTCAATGGGGTTCCAGTAGCTGTCATAGAACCGCTCTTGCTCTTCAATGTCAAGGCCCATCAGTACAAAGTTGCGGATCTTATCGCCCTCGTTTAACTCGAGACCAGTGGAGTTAAGACTTTCAAAAACCAGTTGAGGGTCATCATCTGGTGGTGTGAGTGTGATGTCAATTATTTGGAGCTTCTCTACCGCCTTATAAAGCTGATCGATAGTAATGGCTTGTTTCTGAATCTCATTGTAGAAAAAGAGATAGTTTTGAGTGATATTTGATGAACGGTCGAAATCGGCCGGATCACCCCAGAGGCGATCGTATGCGTCCTGGTCACCCTTGATAGGCTTGAGCTTGACTTTGCGCTTGCGAGGATTGATCTCATCCACCAAGTACTTCTTTGTAATCTGAGCGTATAGATCGTCATCTTCGGGGATTTCTTTTCCTTCCTTAATCAGGTTGGCCATAGCCAGAAGAAGTAGTGAAACAGTTGTAATTCGCTGTTGACCGTCAATCACAAGGTAGTCAGAGCTGCTCCCCATAGGATCGCTAACAGAGACAATTCCTCCAAAGAAATGCCAACGTTTTCCATCACGAACGGTGCGAACAAGATCCTGATACAGTTTCCTGCAGTGTTCCTCTCGCCAATCATAGTTTCGCTGATAGACAGGAATGATCAGCTTGTCCGCGTTTTTCAAATAATGAGTAAGAAGTTTTCCTTGGCCGTTCATGATTTACCCTCCAGCCCATCAGTGGCGTTCTTCTTTCCGGGTTTCTTATATTTCTCAGAGTAACCGATATACTTTCCGCTCTTTATTCTGGCATCCACTGGCTTTTCTGCGTCTTTCGGAAGGAGCCAACAATAACCAGCACGCTCTGCGCCCGGTATCCGCCCTTGAGAGCAAAGCGTTTGAATACGCCTGTTAGATAGGTTCCATTTAGTTGCTGCTTCGCTTATGGTCATATAATCCATCTCGACACCTCACACATAACAAAGAGGTCCTGTTGTGGCAGAACCTCTAAATGGCTGCCAAAGTACGCAGCTGTAAAACTATCAAGTATCAAGTTAATAATACACCATCATGCGAATAATATCAAGCCAGCTATGTGGATTAGCTACGACCATTTCGTGAACAATCGGCACAGACTCCCCGGTTTGCACCTCCCTTGCCACCGTAATAGGACATCTGCGCATCCTGCTTAATTCGGCCGCAAACCGTACACATGATCCATCGCCGATTGTAGCGATCCACTGTCCATTCTTCAGAGGTCGAGTCGTAGCTCTGGCAGATCCGGATATATTCCGCATCCAGCTCCTCTTGCATAGGACCGGCTGGGACCACAGGCCTAGCAGCATACGGTGTTGGATGAGTATAGACTGATCTTCGCTTGAAAGATCTTTCTCGCTCTTCACGCAGCCGGATCTCTTCTTCATTCGTTCTCCTGATTTTATCGATGTCGGATAGCCGATCTTGCAAATCTCTCTTGAAGTCATCTTTCTTCTGGATGCCGGCCTTGGCAACGCAGAGGCAGGCTGGAGGCTCAGCCACATTGAATCTGCAGTATGCGCAATCGCCCCACCTTGCCAAGTATTTCCCTTTGTAACGGCCAATGGAGATGGGGCAATGGTATCCGCTCCCATGTTCTTCAGGCTCAATGGCTACCGCATAGTATTTCTCTTTCCAGTGCTGTTCAAGACGACTGAATACCCACTCCGCTTTCTCATAATTCTTCAGAATGGTCATAATGCGATCAGGTGTAAATTCCTGATCCTCGTCCAACTTCGGCATAGCATACTTGAGCAGTGAGTAACCGTCATTCTTCGCCTCGGTAGCCAACGAAGCGAGATCCTCACTGTTATAATAATGGTTGAAGTCAAGGAGGATGCGTAAGCAACTACCCTGTGCTTTGATCGTCAGGAGGGGAGGATAGGCAAGCGGCTCACATTTGAACTCCGCAGAGTCAACATGGACAGTTTTGGCGGTTTGAAGCAATTCGCCTTTGGACCATGCAGGGAAGTGCAGCATCACAGGGGGAAGGGTCAAACAATCGGTCTTTTCCAATTCAGCTGCCAAAGCCTTATAGATGGCAACCTCACTGGCATACATGCACTCATAGTTGGAGACATGAGCAAAGTGATGGCACCGAATAGTGCCCTTTCTCGCTTCAAAGGGTTGTCCGCAGGCAGCACATACACAGTTGCATTTCTGACCGCTTGGTACCTGAGAGATGTGCATGATCTCGCCAGTTACCATATGTACGCCATAGTAAATATGGCTTGCAGATCGTTTTTTTATATCATGAGCCATTGCAGAATCCTTCCGTAAGCCTAATGGAAAGTATCTCCGTCATAAGGTCATTATGCAAAATCAAATCTTTCTGTCTGCATAGACAATCATGTCTCAAAAAGTGATCTGTACTGCTCAAGCGTCGCTAATACCTCAGGGCAAATCTTTATGTTATATCCGTCATCTCTGAACACCTTGCCGTGGCTCTTGCCAGCATCCGTTTTCATCGATGCGAAGTTCCCTCTAAAATCCCTTACATACACATCTGCGTGACCCTCGGGATCCTGGCAACGAGCTTCCAACTCTGGCCTACACACAAAGCCACGTTCCTTCTGAAGTTGCAAAAAAGCTCGAATAATTCTATGGTTAATCTGATTTGGTGCAACAGCCCAATCAGGAATCCTACGAATTGCCTTCCACTCCTGGTTATCTGCTGGTGCCACCGAAGTAGGCTTCAATTTGCATTGTGTGGTCGTAACCGAAGAGATTTCATCCCGCTTTGGTTCAACTTTTGTTGCCAGATTATAAAGCTGAAGTCCCCTCATGAATAATTCTGAAGTGTCTGCCACAGCCGATGCCTTTTCTACTACTGGATACATGACCTCGGAACTAAAGTTATCATTGCAATGCAGAATTGCCTTTATGTTTAGCCCGTTGTCATGCAGTAATTCGGATATTTCATCAAAGAGAGGAACTAAAGCCGTTTCAATGGCAGGCGTGATTTTGGGAGATACGAAAAGCACTTCTCCAGTAGACATGCTGAAATAGCCATATAGGCAAAGCGCTGTGCGGATGCACTTTTGGGCAATCTTTGCTATCGTCTCGTCCTTTTTCCCGTAATTCAGACCGCCCTCATGATACGCCACATCAACCGCGTAGATATACTGTACTTCCGTGGAATATGCAATACCAATTCCATCAATCTCTGCCTGCTTTAGGAACTGTTCTAGACTGCACCCTTTTGAAATATCAAAACTATGTTTTTCGAGGAAATAATTTCTACATATCACGAAAAGGGCCTCAACATCTTGACGGTTTTCAAGTTCCCAGAAGGGAGAGACTTTCCAATTAGTTTGCACCAACTGACACAGCTTCTCATGTCTTAGCCAGGAGTAAATTAGGGATTCGCCCATTTCTATCTTCATGTTCTGCCCCTCCATTGTGATGTGGTTGATTCCACGGAGAAAGGTTAATATATAGTTTATTCCTCCAATTGAAACAGCAACCTAATCAGATTAGTCTTTCTCACTTGTAAAAACGCGCTGTAGTCTATCTTGATAAGCCGGCAGCTGCTCCAAATAAGGATGGATCCGCCGTTCAATTTCTCTGCGCTCCAATAGCGTTGCTTCGGTGGGATCAATGGTATGACCGACTTCCTCCATGATATCAACTGCCAATTCCCATACGAGTTTATCAAATAGCTCTTCTCCACAATTAACTACGTAGCAACCGGTATCGCCGATGCTACCTTGCACATTGTCAATGCTGATGTAGATATAGCCCACCTTATCCGACCAAAGCAGTTCGAAATGCGTCGATGTCCGGATATAGTCATTGAATACATCAATAACCTGCTCGATGGCTCTCTTCGTTTCCGGTTCATAAGTCTTTTTCATTGAGTATTCTCCTCGCTATCAATTTCTAATTGAAGGCACCTGAATGTTACCATACTCGTCAGTTTCGTTCACAACACGAGGATAGCAGCAATAATAGAATCGGCCGCCTCTTCGATAATCCGTGCCTTTTCGGTATTCTGTGATCAGATTATGCCGGCACCCCAGGCACTGGTCATCGTGCCATTCCTTGGTCTTCTCGCAGATATACCACGAGCGAGGATTGCCCTTCATTCTCTTGCATTTCGGCTCATATGGGCTGTGGTCTCTCAGGAAAGCCTCAAAACGTCTTCTTTTATTGAGCATGATGTCTCGTAGGCCGGTAGGAGAAAAAAGGTCCGGAGTGAATCCGTCATCGATAAAAAAGCGGCGATAGTCAGCGTAAGTGTCGTCCTCGGCAATGGCCCATTCCGCTTTGACAAGCCAATCGCAATCATTTTCATCGTCTTCTGCTATCAGCTGAAAGATAATTGCAACATCCGATGTGAACTGGGGAACCACCGACGCGATAGCGCGATTGGGCCATTTCCAAACAAACTTGTCGCAGTTATCTCCGCTGCCAATAATGTACTCATTCGCATAGGCCTCAGTTTCATCAAACACCCAGATAACTTTATATCCGGCTTTAGTATAAAAAAGGTTGCGCCGTTCAAACTCCGTTGAAGTAATGGGACTATGCTGAAACTCAATCACATAGCCTCCAGTCAGGATATCAGCTCGATGAGACTCTCCTTTATACTCAATGACCACCTCTCTGGTGGATTCGGGGAATCGATTCTGCCAGTTGCGATGCCATTCGGACATATCGTATGTCCAGTCATCCACACACGAAGTCACATGAGCGAAGTGCCACGAATTGACTTCGCCCTGGCGAGGAATCACCTGGTTGCCGCACACAGGACAGTAATACTCCTGCCCCTTCTCCGCATCGAATGCGTGAACGCGGTGATGATCCGCTGTCAAAGCATATTCCAAAGTGATCCCTCCTCACAGAATAATCTAATCGCTGTCTTCTTGGCTGCTCGCGTCTCTCTGGAAGCCATACTCAAAAAAGCACATGTCCAGGATTTTGGCTGCCGGATACTCAATTCGGCTGCCGCAATGTTTCCGGAGCTTTTCAAACTCATCCTCATAGTCAAGATATAGGTTGCCAAGGGTTCGGATGGATTTCGCACTGAATACTTGGGGTGCTGCACCGGTATCAGCAAGAGCCTTTTTGAAATACCGATCATAGGCGGGTACGCAGCCCACAGTACCCAGCAAGATCTTGGTAAGCAAGGTATCCGTTGGGATGCCGGCACCGGACGCCACATAAGCTTCTGTAATGCTCTCGCTAAGTTTCATGATGCGGTCAGCATAATACTCCTGCGAGAGTTTCTCGGGAGAAAGGTCCCAGAGATCATCCCACTCCGGCTGATAAATCAAACGGACAACATCCGCATGGATCTTGTAATCCTTCTGCATGAGAAAAGAGTTCCGAAGCATACCCCAACTGGCCAAATACCAAGCCAAGTGCAGGCAGAGATAGTCGATCGTGGCGTCAATCTGCGGGCGCCTATTCAGCCGAAACGCTTCATGGCAGTACTCCCAAGAGAGATACCGGTGATGTGGATCATCCTTCATACTGTCATAGCACTCGTATCCGGCTTGAATGGCTTCAGCAAGTTTTTTCTGATCCACAACACGATAGGGCGGCTTACTATGGTGCGTGTGGCCCTGTACTTCGCCTTTCCTGAATACGACCCATTGTTCCTCTAAACTAATGGAATCCACGACATATCCCGCACTGATCCAGCTGGAGCAAAAGGATGCAGGGTTTGAGAGATTTGCCCAGGATGGTCTGTTCTTATATGCGTGGTTAGGGATTGGGATGATCTGGTTCAACTCATCGAAAGTAAGCTTAACAGAGTCTCCTCCGTGTTCCTTCAGCCAATTTCCAAGTGGAGCATATTTCTCTCCAATAGCCATATCCGTCACCCATTCAGTTCATGAGGCTTGAACACTCTTTTGTCCAGCGCGAAGATGCGACTGCTCACCTCTCCCACCTGGAGACCGGCCAAGGTCTCGCGGTAGATCTCCATCCGGCTGTCAAGCATATCGATCTGGGAGAGCAGCTCGCTCTCCGCACAGATGGGCTTCACTGCAGCGCCGAATTCTGGCTCTCCGTGATGGGAAAGAATCATGTGCTGCAGCAAAACGGACTTGTCTTCAGGGATCCCCAGTTCCGAAGCTACGGCAGCAACTTCCTGTGCGCCCATTACGAGATGGCCAAGGAGCTGTCCTTTCACCGAATACTCCGTGACGAGGCCGAGCTGGGAAAAGGTAAACTCCTTCTCTTTGGCAAAGTCATGCAGGAACGTGCCTGCAAGAAGCAGGCTGCGATCGATGATATCCCCGTAAAGGCCGGCCAGGAAATCAGCCGTTTTCATCATGGTCGCAGTGTGCATCAGAAGTCCGGAGATAAAGCCGTGGTGGACGCTTTTAGCGGCTGGGATCGTCTTCAGGGACTCCTTATGGCGGGCCATCATCGTGCTGCAAATCTTCCTGTAATCAGCATCCGTAATCGAACTGATCAGTCTCTCCACTTCTGCCATCGTAGTGTCCACATCAATGGGAGCCACCGGGACCAAGGCGGACAGGTCGTAAGTATCATTGTCGTCAGCCAAACGGATCCGATCGACAGTAATCTGCGGGATGCCTCTGAACTCGGAGACAGTGCCACGGATCTTCACAACATTGCCTTCATCTGCAGAGGAGATGGGGCCAGAATAGTCCCATACTTTTATTTCGATGGAGCCGGATCGATCCGACAGAGAGGCGCTCAAAAACGGCTTGCCAGTTGCGGTTGTCTTGGGATATGCAGCTTTCAAAACATAGAAGCCCTCCACCTCATCCGAAAGGGACATCTCTGCGATCAATTTGTTATATTCCATCATTATTCCTCCGTAGTCGGTCTTCGTTTACTCGCCTTTGACACGAACCCCAAACCCATTGACTTCAATATCCTCGTCTGCGGGAATGAGCAAGTACTTCCGGCCATCAATGATCCTTGTCTCAACCAAGTAGCTGTGCTCCGGATCGAGCGAAATTGTCGCATCGGCGGTCTTAACTTCAAAGCGGCTGCTATCAATCAGATTGGCCGGGTTCAGCGTTGCTCCATCACCAAACTGGGTGGCGCAACTATCACGGAACGCAAGAATCTTCTCCTCTTCCACACCGTTATCGCGCAGGATTGCTGCCGCATCACTGACGGAGAGTTCCAGCGGTTCAGGGTCATGGCTCTCCTTATACTGTTCAATCTGGTCGCGGAGTCTGTCATGGATAGACTGGACCAGTTCCATATTACAGGCATCACCCAAAGCTTCGCTGAGAGCATTCTGGAATGCTTCCTTTTGCTCAGCGGCAGACATGGGAGCTGTGGTATGAAATACGCTGTCGATGACTTCCTGGTGGATCTCATCTGTCTTTCTGGAATAGAACAAGGCATTGTAGATATTTGCCGCGCGATCATCAAAGGCGGGGAACAAGAATCCCAGTTCCGGTGCGGCAACGATCTGACCGGCACAGCTGTGGAACTCATTGTCTCCGGGGAAGAAGCCCAACTCCGCTTTGCGCTCCTTCACAGGACAGACACAGCAAACAACATAGGAGAATACGGCATCGGATGCATCTGCATCAATCTCGTCGTTTTTATTCTTGTGGGGGACATCGTATGTGTCATATGCCAGGAGGATCAGGTAGTTGCTGTCCCCAAGGTCAAGAGAGTTGATGATTTTCTGATAGAACTCCTCACGGATCTCACCATCTTTCAGTTCCGAGTCGCGCAGTGCCATGAGAAGACGATGCTCATCACTGTCAGCTACCTGTTCAGTAGAGAAGATAATATCGATCAGGTTCTTCCCAAGTTTTCCGGAAAGAGCCTTCTTCAGCAGGTTCAGGTACTTCTCTGCTTCGTCCTGCGGGAGAATCCCCATGGATTCATCAATGTATGAAACGATTTCACGGCTGCTATTGACAAAACAGCCATAGATACGGCTGATAGCATTCCGATCCATACGAAAACGGCGGCGCAGTTCGCTTACTTCTTTCAAATTCAATTTAGGTTACCTCGCTTATCAAATTGGTCTGGCTGCTTGAAGCAGCATCCTCATCATATCACATTCTGCCGATTCTGTCACATTCCGAGAACTCGTTGAATTATTCCTGCCAATCATCCTCACAACCAGTTTCTTGAGCAATCATTATCGCAGTATCGGAGAAAACGAAGCAGTGTTTCTGCTCAGAACAAGGACACTGACAGGCCATTCTCTCTGGCTTGCTGACTCACGGTTTTGTATTGATTGTTGATTACATCCAAACAGCGTGTTCTGATGTAATCAATCGAATAGTCCCTCAAGTGTTCCACAATCGTTTCACCACACTTAACAAGAAATAAGATTTCCTACTTGGCCGACCAGTCAAGGCTTGCAACGGCCACAGGGAGAATACCCATTTGAAATGGCCTCATCGCGGGTGCCGAAGAACTCCTGCTTGTTCTTTTCCTTCATATCGTTCACGCAGGAACAGGTGGGATAGTGGAACTTCTTCGTGTTGGTATTAAGGATATAATCTGCCTGCGACGCCTCACTTCCGGTCGCTGGCTCCTGCTTTTCAGGCTCTGGGGAAGGTGTGGGAGTTACCGTAGCCGTCTTCTGCTCCTCCTGCTGAGCACTATCTGCCAGCTTGCTCTCGCCTGTGGCATAGTCAATCTCAATGCCCGGTTGGACATTATAGGCAAAGACGCAGTAGGAAACCCCGGCACCCTTGTCTTCCACAGAATAGCCTTCCATCAGAACGCCGTTGGCCAGAAGATTATCTCCCTCAAAAATAGGCGTTACACGGTACATGACATGGTTGCCGTTTTCCTTCACATAGTCCGCAACCATATTTTCGAATGGCAGCATGCCCTCAATGTTCAGGTATCTGGTGCCGGTAATCAGGTTCTTTGTATTGGCGTTTTCGCCGGTCAGCTGAAAGCCAATGAGGTGGCAACGGTTGTAGAGATACTTTCCATCGACCAGATCATCATAGCGCACGGTATGCCATCCGGTAGGCTTCACCATGCCAATGGAACCTCGCGACTCTGTTGGCATCAGATCTTGTCCAATACTTGCGCATGCGGTGCCGCAACGTCCAAGTGCGTCGAGATCGCTGTAGTACTCATAGGATTGATCCGTCAACTCACTCTCGGTGAAATACGGCACATTTCCATTTACCGCAACATAGGGCTTATCCGTGTATTCAGCGATTGCGCTGAGCGAGAAGGCGGGTGCTTCAGCACTCAGACTATTTTCATTTGCGTTCTGCTCTGGCTGAGACGGCTGCGCTTTGTCAGATACCGAGTCATCCTTTCCTGACTCCGGATCTGAGGCGGATTCTCCATTCTCACTTGTGGTAGAATCCGAGCCCTCGGCCGACTCTTCTTGCTGCGTTTCCTCAAATGCGATATCACGGTTCGAACCGTTTGTCGGCACATCTGTCGTGGTTCCGCAGGCAGACAACAACGATAGGCAGAGCATGAGCGATAGGAAGACGGAGATCGTTCGTCTTCTCATCTTTCATAAACCTCCATTGTGATCATGTCGTGAGAATGCCCCGCAAACTCAGACGTGCCAACCAAATGCCATTGGCCAGATCCCAGCTGCAAATCGAAATACCGGTCAGCGGGATAGGTGCGATCCCATCTAAAAATGACGATTCTCTCGATCCACTTCTCAAATGGTGCAAGCGGAGCATCTTCCACGAAGCAGTATTCACCTTGAGCAGCTTCCTGAAGGAAGGCGTCGTCTATGTTTAGGTTCGGAATGCTCTCGGTATCAAACTGGCTTGCGGAGTAGTGATTCATCCAGAGAGGGACATTGGCAACCAACTTAGCAACATGCTCTCGGAGAACGCTGTCTTGGCTCTGTCTGCGATGGTTGAACATCATGCCATTCTTCTGGTCTAAACAGGTTATTACGATCATGGGAAGAGACCTCCTTCCAGTTATTCGTCCTGTTCCGACTCAAACTGTGTGAGGTCGCTGTAACCTTTCATGACAAGCTCTTCAATAATCGAATCTGCATTGGCTCTCACAACCTTTGAAACCGCATAACAGGTCTCGCTGGTGGTGTAAAGGAAAAGCTTGTTGTCCTTCGGGTCGTACACGACTTCCTCCACTTCAAGGGCGATGCGGGTCTGATCCTGCGCATCTCTAAGCAAAGCTCTCATTTCTATTTCCTCCGGTATTTTCAAATTTGTTGGAATAGGTTTCATTTCATCGTAAAAACAATGATCCAAATGGCAACCCCAAAAACAGTCAGAAGAAGTCCCAGACCCTTTGACATTGAATAGGGGTTTATCAGAAGATAGAGACCAACAAAAGGCATGGCAACGAGTAGCAGCAGTAACTGAACCAAACAGCCAAGTGTTTCAGCCTCACCATTCCTTCGATATCTACCAGCCACTATGACCACCTCAATCTTCTAATAGGTCTTCAATTTCCTCAATTTTCTCGTCGAGTTGTTCGCATTGTTCTTCCCACTCTTCGTATGCCTCACTATCAAGATCATCTGGTTCCTCGCACTCCAAAGTGTCTCGCTGGGTGCGAAGGTCATCCAGACGCTCTTCCAACTCATCGTGAGTCATGCTTTCATAGTCCTCGTCTTCGTCCACAGTCACAGAGATCTCTACGTCCGGATTGGCCTCGGAAAGAACTGCAGCAAGTCCCATGATGCGCTCGAGGTCGCTCACCTCGCCATCGTGGTTAAAATCGAATAGATCCATATGTTTTCTCCTCCTATAAGGTACGTCCCTTCGGTACTGTACGCATCATAACAGGAGCCTTGTCCAATAATACGGACAAGGCTCCTTCTGAACAACAAAAAGAAGAGGAGCACCAGGTACTCCTCTTCTTTTGCTTTGTGTTAAATTTGTAGAAATAGATAAAGACAATTTCGTTAATTTGCTTCTCTTTCAAGACAAGGAAAATACCCTTGTTGGCTAAATACTTCCGCTAATCATTCGGTCAGTTTCCCGAGCAATCCAGCTAAGAGTGGTGCTTCCAAATTCATATTCTCGCGGATAATCCTCACCGGTAACGCAGGGTTTTCACCGCGACCAACTTCTGTTACAGTACCACTTTTGAAGTGCAGAAAAATACGATATCCCTGATCAAAGAGATGTGTTGAAAGGAAGCAGGACTGATCCGTGTGGATGAATGCCACATGATGATGGATCGCGCGCTGCGTCTGGTAATAGCCAATGAAGAATTCATGACTTCTCGGCAGGTTGCGTGGCATCGCCCAATAATCCTCGTACCAATGGTATTCCATCTCTCATTCCTCCGTTTCCGAGCAGACCTTTAGAATCAGCTCGTGCATACAATCAAAGATTTTTTGAGAGCACTGCGCACCTTTGGAACGCATATATCGGAGATGCTCACACTTGCCATTTTCAATTGTAACGCTGACGAGCTTATCGTTGATCCAGCCCTGCGTGCGGAGTGGCACATCGACTTGATATCGGCGCATGAGGTGATTGACAATGGAATAAGTGCTGGAATCATAGCGGCTTTTGTAAAGGCTGATAGGTTCATTTTTGAGCGTACCGCCGCCACGAATAGTGCGAATGGCCAAGTCAATCATCTGCTCGGCCTTGCGGTTCCGTTCTTCACAGAAAGCGCGATCTTGTTCTTCCTGCTCGGCTTGCCGCTTGAGCGCTTCCTCCTGCTTATACGCACGATACTTTGTTCTCAGCGCAAGGCATGTCGGGATCTCCTCCAGAATGAGTGCTCCAACGAAGTCGGGGAAACTCTTGCCGTCGCATTCTTTCGAATCAAGGAATGCGGCGACATGCTGATCTAAAACACTCTTAATGTAGTCCGCCTGACGAGCAGAATCATTACCAAGCTCTATGATCTTTTCCGTCTCGCGTGCCATCGCTTCCGTGAAAGCTCCTATGCCTGCGGCACCGGAATCCCTCAGGTGTTTGAAATGCTCCTCTCTGCCTTCTTCGGAACCATACAAGGCAACCGTTGCGGGAAGCAATCCACAATGATTCACCAAGGCATAGTCCGTCATCCGGAGGGGAACCAGATGGTCATTGACCTCCACATGGAGAATGTAGGAATCGTTTGCGGCTCTCGGATACTCAAGATCCGGCTTGCCATCGCTACGCCAAAGGCGGTACGACACGGCGCCGTTAGAAACCTCACGCTCCAGAACTGCTCTCATCCGTTTCTTTTCCACATTATAGTTGCCATCATAGAATAATGGCGTCATCAGCTTTGCTGTACCCATCATTTACCTCCGTATCTTATTTGTCCTGATCTGAAATGTTCTTGAACTCGATGAGCTGTGTGTAGTCATCTGCATTCCCGTCACCATAAACGATGGCCTGAAGGCGACGCTTCTCCGGAGAGTATTCAATCCATGCAAGACGGATCGATCCTTCATTGAAGCAATCGTTCATACCGTTGCCACAAAAAGCAACAGAAATGCCAGGGTAGTCGGGATCCGCTTTGATCCCGACTACCAGCTCCCCCAATGGGGTGCGTACAGTCAATTCGTCATTCTTCATGGTTCACCTCCGTTGCAGGGGTGAAGCTCGCGAACTTCGTTTCCACGTTTGGCCGATGGAGGCTCAAATCCATGAGGTCTATACAGCTGTAGCAAGGTTCCTCCACGGTCATTTTGTTGCGATGGAGGCAGCGACTGCATGGCGGTCGATCAACGATCCTCCCGTCCGGCAATTTCTCATAGAAGCCTTTCACGGTACACCTCCATCAGTCATTCTTCTGACCAAGTAGGTCAATCGAAAGCCTGTCTTGAACCGTCACACCGCAGCGCTTCTGGAGGAAACCCTCTAAAAAACGCAGCGCAATGAGAGCCAATGCGGCATCATCCACATCCGGCCCGGCAGGTCTTACTTTCGCCTGACGGGGAATCGGGTGCAGGTCAAGAGAAGCCATGAGGGCTACATCTACCTGCGCCATCTCACGGTCTGTCAGGTGGCCTTTGAAGTCACCAAGACGGCTGACATCGACGGAAGAGATCTGCTCGCAAAGCGCGGTCGAGCGCTTGCCGGCACTTTCAATCCGCACATGCGTCGGCATGGGCTTTTTGTACTGGCAGGTCAGGTACACGACTTCTACAACAGGACTGTGCTCATTACACAGCGGATTAGAGACGATGATGGCCGGCCGACCAGATCGCTGCTCGGATCCGACCGTTTCGCTCGGATTGACATAGAAAATATCGCCACGATTGATACTCATAAACGTATCGTCCTTTCTTTGATCATAAATCAACATCCTGCTCGATGGAGTAGAAGTCTTCATCACAGCGGAAGCACTGACAAGTGTATTCTGGAATGTCACTCAAGAAGAGTGGATCTCCGCAGCGAAAGCAGGTACCGACACTCTTTCGGAAGACCATATCTTCCATCTCGTCTTCGGTTACACCATGCTCACGCAGGTACACCTTTGCCGCTTCAACACTTGCAAAGTAGATTACTTCATCTGCGTCGTTCTTCAGGTATTCAAGCCCATTCAGGGATATCCCGTTGATGTACCGGCCAACAATGACAGGATCGGATGAACCATCTGACAACTGCGTTTGCCGATTGAGAATGGGGATCCCCAATTCCCTCGCTCTTCGGATTTCCTCCTTCATGCCACTACTGATGCGGTCGCCATAGATGACCAAGCGATCACACAGGGCAAGCAGGCTTGCGCCAAAAGATAGGGCAAGTGCTCGTTCTTCCGGATTGGAATCGTCAAGCAGATAAGGTAAATAAGCGTGCGGGGCAACTGCGCGGCAGCCGAACTCCCGCTCACACATTGCCATATACGTGCGTGCTCTTTGGGCATTCACCATGATCTCAGCCCGCGTAGGGGCAGAGAGGGGCGAGCACACATAGGTAAGTGCCATTCTAAATAGCCTCCTTCATTCATAATGCGAAGGCCCGAAGACGAGGTGCTATTGCAACTCTCGTCTCCGGGTCTTCTTCAAAAATCAGATATGGCAATCGACGATGGCAAGGAAGTCATCATCTTTCGCCTCATTCATGAGCTTCTGGATCTCATCGTTCCAAACTCGCTCGTCCTTATCGTTGCTGGAGATCCCGAACCAGCCCATGTCACCGGAACCAGCCCACTCTCCATTGCGATCAATGAATGCGTAAGTGTGGCACATGTATCGATCCAAATCGGTAGCGCCTTTCCGAGCCTTATACTCATCCAGAGTTTCACCTTTCAGATACAGCATTTCGCCCCAGGCTGAAATGCCCTCATCAAGGATCCTGCACAGAGGGCCGAAATCGGTAATGTCTTTGGTCTCAAATGCTCTTACACACTTCTGATACCGTTTCTCGACCGTATCGACAGCGATCTTACGCATGACATCCCAACAGATATCCTTCTTGCGCGCGGCATCGGCATACTGATACCCCTCAGGAGGAGTGGCAGATTCGCCATCATCGTCTTTCGCAGAAGGAATGCAGTCCTGCAGCCCTGCCGGAACTAAGAATCGATTTGGGAATCTACCGCCGATCTGCCACCAGTCCCATTTCGCGTTTGGGTTGCAAGTGTAGCCCCATCGTCCATCTGAAGCCTTCACAAAGCCGCGATGTTCATCACAATAAGCCTCGAATGAGGGATACCACGATTTGACGGGGTAATCAGTCACCAACTCCAGCGCTTTGGACTCCTCCGTCTGGAGTTTGCTCTTTCGGTCCCGGTTTGGGCCGAACGCATAGATCTTGTCTTCCTCAACGAAGAAGAATTTGTTGAAGGCATCATCGTAAATGGAGTGGATGCTGCCATCCGGGAACCGGACGACACGCATGGTGTCATTCTCAAAGTCGGCTTTTGCCTCTTCCGTGCGATCTTCGAATTCGCGGTACTTCTCTTCCTCTGTCTGTTCATCGAAGGGTGCCAGAACAGGAATCAGGTGGTCTTCCAGATTATTGGCATGGATGTTGTTGACAACGCCATCGTCAGGAACAATAACACAAACAGAAAAGTGACTCATAATTCAGTTCTCCTTATAATCAGATAGTATTTTGCGGATCCGGGCAAAGCGCTTTTCAATCGCTTTGCGACCGACTCCGCATAGTTCAGCAATTTCACGATTGGTATAGCCCTGGTTACGGAACTGGATCGCCTCAAATTGCTTATAGGTGAGGTTATCTTCGATCACACGCCAGAGGCCATCATCAATCGGAGCAATTTCAGGTGCAGGGATCTCACAATAGAACTCGATTGGGATTTCCTGCGGTTTTCCGACTTGATCTCGTGCATAGTTCGATAGCTCTGAACGCAGATGGTACCAAACCACCGTGGAGAAGCTGTACTTACGCAGCGCCTCCTCCGACAGGTAGCGTACCACCACTTTCAGGTATCGATTGGCCAAGAGATCGTAGTAGTCATCCCCAAGGCTGTGCTTTGCCATAAAGTCAAGAAGGAGACCATGATGCTCCTCTGCAAAAGCCTGCTGCTCGGGGGTGAGTGGCTTCATATCCTTTCACCACCTAACCTCTTATCTTCGCAAGCCCTTCTGCGCACTTGTAGTATTCAAGCGCGGCCAGGATCACCTGCCTCGTTTCCTCCGACCAACCTCGGATTCGGAATTGTTTACGAACCTCATCTTTATCAACCCGCGTCTCACTCATGTGCTCGATGCTGCTTTCAAAAAGCTCAACAAACTCCTCAGCTCTATTGATTCGCGGGAGAAAATCATGATTATACTCTTGGGCCGTCATGTTCCATTTGCCCTCCTATTCATTATCCGTTTCACCTAACCTCTCAGGCTGGCTTCTGCAGAACAGCTTGGATCCCGACCAACTCGTCATACTTGCCACGGTCGATTGGCCGGAACTGCTGCTCGCGAATGAAGAAGTACAGGCGTACCGCCATCACGAGATACTCCACGAGATCGACGTAGAATGTCGCCAAATTCGTGTAGTCGTAATCCGGAGTAAAGCGATCCATAGCAAGCTGATAATCGACCCAGTAGGGATTACTCTCCTGGTAATAGGAGCAGTTGCCCGCAGCGTCCTTCGGCTGCTCTCCAAGCACGTCATCAGAAAACCAAGAGGATGTCGAACTGACTACCATCGCAAAGACTTGCTCCTCCGTCTGCCGGCACATGAAGCCCGGTAAAGCGGATATCATGGCCAGAAGCTTTCGGAGCATTGTTACGCGGCACTCGAGCTCTTTGAAGAGCCAATAGTAGCGGGAATCCGTCTGATTGAAAGACTTGGAAAGAGCAAGGGACAATCGCTGCTCATAGTGTCTTTGAAGGTGATGGAGAAGATCGACTCCGAAGTAGAAATCCATCCTATTGCACCTCCAGCTTCACATCTGGGAGCGGGCCGTTTGTAAGCTGCTCCCTCGTGATTCCGAACACGCGAGTAAAAAGATCCATATATCGCTCCCGAGCCGGCGGGATCAGCATGTTGTTGGGCGAAATGATCGCCCACATCGCAAGCTCCTCCTCCGGAACGGAGAATGGATCTTCCCGCCAGGTACCATAGTTGTACACTGGCTTTGGCGGTTCGGATGCGCGCTTTACTTCATTCGCGGTCTCTGCTTTCAAGATCAGCTTGAGCTTCTTATCCAAAATGACGTCGAGAAGATCTCGGCGGATGCCGCGCTTTTCATACTGAAGCATCAGATCTTTGGCCTTCTGAAAAGCATGCAGTTTGATATCCAGCAGACTGCTTGGCTGCTGTGGATCAACAAGCAGTTCACTGATGGCTAAAACAAGTGAAAAGTCCCAATTTGAGATCATGGCTTATGCACCTCCTCTACGGAGCAGGGGAGTGCCGAAGCACTCCCCTGCAAAAAACGGTTATTTCCTCAAATAAACACAATGAACGCAAAGTCAATTACTCCATTCTCATCAGCGTGTGTATAGCAGGTATAGCCGCCATCGCCGAAACCGGACGATGAGACCGCACCATAAGGCAACACGCCGGCTGACATCTTGCTGAGTGTGATGTCGCACACATGGCGATACCAGAGATCACCAATAGCGAAACCCGGTGCAGGCAGTTCCTCAAAAACCGTATCGTTCTGATAGAACGCATCATCAAAGAACCCTGCCTGTCCGGAATCAACGCCGACCTCAAATGACTGCTCGACACATTTGCACGCCACTTTGCGCACTTTGCCTAAGCGGATCACATTGAAATCTGGACCAGTATCCTTATGACGGACGGCAAGGACGGCACAGCGTGTGCCCCATTCGCCTTCATCCGTCTTCAGGACGCCTGCCTCCCAAGTCCCGAGTTTGCAATGGTCAACGGTGCCACAGCACCAGACATCACGCTCGTAACAGGGGTCGCTGACACGCATGACTGGAGAAGTCATCTCAAACTCGCCAAGGTCGATAAACTCGCAATTCCGTTTCATGCCTACTGCACCTCCTTACTGCTGCGCCGCCGCGCGCTGCTCACTCAGCAGCTTTCTGGCGTCGCGAATCAGCTTCGGGCCGTAAGTCAACTCCCACGACTCAATGAATCGTGTCGTGCGGTAGACAAGATTGAAGAAGTCCAGATCGTTGATGTTGACATACACAGAGCGCTGCTTTTTGTAGGTGCCCGACTTGATATGGGTGCCTCCCGTCGCAGTTTTCTCTTTGACAGCGCGGCCGTTTTCCACGATGACGCACCAAGGATAATTTCTGGGCTTTCCATCGTTTCCAACCGACGCACGCTTGACCGAGAGCTTTGTCACCGTACTCAGTCCATGCTCGTCCGGCTCACCGAAGATCTTATCCTCCGTGAAGTCGAAGCGATCCAGATCGTTCTGCATTCTGCTGAGAACGAAGGGGAAAAATCCAGGGGAGAGATTCGCTGTGACACGAACGGTCTTGTCGCCAGTACCGTTGGAGTAATCCTGCAGCACAACACCAATGCAAGAGTAGGCACGGATACCATCCGCCTGCTCCTCGCCCTGGGCATGCATATGAGCATAGTACTCGATCGGTGCCGGCTTGAGCTTGTCCGTAAACTCGCAGAGCTTCTTGTTGGTCATGTAGATCGCGATCTGGTTTTGAATGCGATTATCTTCCATTTTCAGGTATCCTCACTTTCTTCACATGCGTAGAATTCATCCACATAGGTTGCGTCCGGAATGAATTCCTCAGAAGTCACTTTGTCGCCATCCACCGTGATCGTGTAGTAGGACATGCCGCCCTCGACCACAGCGAACATCTTGCCATCGAGGTGATAGCCAAGCTTCGAGAGCCACTCGGCAATGTATCCGATCCAATCCGTGATGTAGTAGGCTTTTTCAGCCTCATTCCACCCAAGATAGGAGTGTCCGTTGTCAGGATCGTTCCGAAGCTCCAGATCACAATAAAGGCTCGGGCAGGAGCCGGGTGTCATATTCATGTCACGCTCATCTGTGAGCCCTTCCGCATAGCGTTCGTGCAAACAGATGCGGCGCGTGAGATCCCTCGTATGGATGGGCAGGAAGAATGCACCATCCTCTCCAAAATCTCCATCGCCAAACAGCGTGACAGCTTTGCGCTCTTCCAATGCTGGGAAAAGGGCTTCCAGTATTTTGACATCCCGCTTCATATGCCGGATGCCGAGAAACTGACGAAATCTTCCCGCCAACGGTTCTTTCAGACAAGGGGTAATGCGGATGGCACCTGTAAAATCGGTATAGGTTCCCATAATGCGCTGCTCCTCTTCTTAAAAGTGATAGTCGAGTGTCCCACCAAAATAAAAAGACTCGCTGAGATCAGTCTCGCGAATCCATTCATCCAGTGTTTTCAATTTATCTTGGTAGTAGATGTAGAAACTGAACTTATCCTGGTAGGCTTCATTCAGCTTATACATGGCCATGCCAATGTCGTAAGGGGTCTCAGCACAGAAGGCTTCGATTGAGATGCCTGTCAGCTCTCTCGCTTTATCCAGGAAGGCGTAGTACTGTCTGTGGAAGTACTTCTTCTTGGCATTCGGCTTGAACGTAAAGCTCTCTCCATCCTCAGCGACATCCACGATGTGGGCAACGATTTCCAGGAACCATTTCAGGTCTTCATCCCGGTCCGTTTCCGCATTCGTATAGTCCGCAATCGAGTGGTAGAACCATTCCGGCACACTGCACTCTCCCATACGGTCATCAGGTAAAATGGGCGCATTGCCCAGTTCAATAATTCTACTATGCATTTGTTCCTCCTCAATCAAATCGGTCGAGATGTGTGGCTACGAATTCATTTGCGTAGTAGCAAATGAGGTTGACCAGCATTCCCACTGCCAAGTACGACTCCTTGTCCTGCTTCAAGGTCTTGAGCACATAGACGCGGGCGCGGCTTTTGAACGGGTCATCCCGCTCTTTGGACCAGTTGCCATACAGGAAGATATCTCCGTAGATACCCTCGCTGCTGCCGTAGGTCACTTCGCCTACCACATCGAACTCGCACCTGTAGAGCTTGTCGTACTTGCATGTGCTGCAGAGCAGGTCATAGTCCAGCTCACAGATCTTGCTGTACTCTTCATATCGAGGATCCGTCTTTGCCCGCGTGACCGCCTGCTCAAACATGTCCTTGACAGAAAAGTAGCGCTTCTCATCAGCCATCGTCATCACCCCCTTCCTCGGGATCTTCTTCCCGTTCGGAAGGCTGCACCTTAGGCCGCCCGGAGGCATCCTTGAAGATACAGTGTGGATTATCACAACGATTGCCGAGGTAGCACGGGAGCATGTCTGCTTCCTGATAGAATGGATGGCAGTAATAGCCGATCTGAGCTTCTACCGCGTTGATAGCGCCCTCTACAATATTGGCAATCATCTCATCGTCCCGTTGAGGAATGGATAACTCGAACTTCCTCGGCGGCGCCGATTTGGCTGTCAGGGCTACGATGAGTTCGTAGGCGGCATTATTGATCACGTCTTTCTTGGTCTTGCAATACCAGTCGAAATCCACGGGGTTCTTCACATGTCTCCCTCCTTTGAGTCAGTCTGTAGGAAAGCGCAATACTGATTTTTGCAATCTCCAGTCTGATAACAAGGAATACTGTCGCAGTAGAATGGGTGACAGGTGTGTCCAGCCTTCTCTTGGATGATCTCCTCCGCTGCATCGACCAATTCGCCGATGATTTCCATGTTCCAATCCGGAACGGCAGGATCATCTTCTTTCAGCTCGTTGTGATCTTGCGCGGTCATGGCGCAGATTAACTGATACGCAGCGTTGTCAATCGCATCATTTCGGTTACACAAATAGTCTTCAAAAGATATCATTCGTAGTTTCCCCTTTCTATTTAGTGTGGGAGGCTACGCACGATCAGGTTCGTCAGCATTACCGGCAGTTCTTGGAGATTGGTGATGTCCAAATAGCCATCACCATAGATCCGCTCAATTCGCGGGCGGTCTTCACCAATGGCTGCCGCGTAGATTTTGACACCTTTTCGCGCATACTCCAGTTTGATCCCACGCAGATCAGCTTCTGCTGCAGATCCGGAGTAACCGTCATCATTTGGCTGCCCATCGCAGATGATCATGAGGATTTTCACCTCAGATGTCTGCTTAGAGAGTTTTTCCGCCACAAAGCGCAACGCAGCGCCGTCGCGGTTACAGTCTCTGGCACTCATGTCCATTAGCCGATAGCGGTTATTCTTATCGTAGGTATCGAAATCCGAGTAGGAAAACAGTTCAACATGTGAGCTCCAGGCGGTATGACCAACGACCAGCAGCGGGATACCAAGCGACTCGCAGAAGTCCTGGATCACAATGGCAGTTGCTCGGGCTCTGGTAATGCGGTCATTTGAACACATGGAGCCACTCTCGTCGATGAGCAGGCCAACGGAAAGGTTGATCGGCTCCGTCGGGAGTCGGGAATTATAGAAGATACGGCCATCGTTCCGATAGAGCGCGTGCTGATTGAGTCGTTTCCCAATCAGGAGCCCGGTCTGTTTCCCGCCCTGCCGCCGATCGCGGAGAGCGGAACTGACACTACGCTGCAATCGTTTGGAGAGCATTAAAAGCTCCGGAGCCACACGGTTATAGCTGTCGATGAGGTTCTGATCCACATGCGCCATACGACTGACGGTCACATGGATGTTGCGATGCGCGTTACCATATCGGATGGTATTCGCCTCTCGCTGAAGTTCCTCAGATAGCTCTTCTTCCAATTCCTCTGTCACCTTTTCCTCCGCCATGGAGGATAAGAGACGCTCAATGTCATCAGCTGCATGCTCATAATCGTTGCCTTCATACTCGCTGTTCTGGTCAACGCCACCATTTCCACTGCTTGTGATGCCATTCGTCAGATGGGCGGCAATACGGCTTGTCTCCTCAGCAATCACACGCTCAACCTGTGCCAGAACCGCATTCATCTGGCCGGGATTGGGGGTAAAGGTACCATTACTGGGAACCGGCTTGGTTTTGATGGTAAAGTTAGCTGCCGCTTTCGGGAGTTGGCTGGAGAGGTCTTCCTCAACCGCCTGTTGTCCCTGCTGGCTGCCATCATTTTCATCATCGCCGCTGCCGGGCTGGCCAGAACCACTCCCGGAACTGCCTTTGCCGGTTTGCTGGGAGGATTGCTGCGCCTGCTGCTGGGCTTGCTTCTGTTTATCGCGCAGAGCGTCGAAGCAGCGCTGCATCATGGGCCAAAGATCCACAAGGATCCTATTGGCAGCCTCACAGCGGGATCTGGCATCGTCATCATAGACAGACTCATCGATCCAGGGGATATACTCATACAGCTTGTCGATGAACTCACCGGTGTAACCGGATAGGTTGTTGACCTCATGCGCCCTGACATACTGGACCAGGAGATTGACAACGATTGAATGATCATAGTACTTGCGATTGATCATTTCCGTGATCTCCGGCATAGTATCCGCATAGCGTAGGTTATTGAGCGCGATCCCTTTGGCGGGGGAGCCAGGAAACTCATATGAGTACCTGGCATCCACATATCCGTCTTCTAAGATGTTGCTCAGCGCATGTGCTGTGCTCATGATGACCTGCATGGGGACTGTGTCTGTATCGTCTGTAAGCGCCTCAAGGATGTCTTTCGCATAGAGCTTTTGCATACTGTCCAGACCATCCGGCATTTTCGGATAGAATTTGCCTTTAGCTAGTCCAGCGAAGTAGCTGTGCCAAATGCGCTCGTCGGTGAACAGGTTATGCCCGCACTCATGCGCGTTCAGGCCTTCTAGACTCATGGAACGAAGGAGCCTTGAAGGAAAGCTCCAGGTGATGTGGTTACAGGCATTGATGTAGATCCCGTGGTAATCCGTGAAAGCAACGGTCTCATCATCATGATCTGCAACAACTCGCACACGCAGCGGACGCTTATAGCGTTTTGTCGCCGCTTCCGCAAGATCCGTCAAATACCCGTTATAGGCTCTGGAGGAGAAGAACTCCTCGTCAGTGATCTTGCTCTTGGCGTCGAGGATCCTCTTTCGGATTTGGCGGTGGGATGTTCTCATATGCACAGCCTCCCATCATGCTGGGATACTATCGCAGCTGATAGGGATCTCGCCGAGCATCGCGGAGAGTGCATCGCACATTTCCTCAAAGGACTGCTGCGGGTAGAACCAAAAGAGATGCTGCTGCACACCAGCCATGCTGATAATAAGCGGCATCTTGCTGGAAGCAGGATAGTTCTCCATAGGCTCCACCTGGACATTCGATGCGTCAGGCCCGAGTGCCATGTCAATGACCCACTTCACGAGCTGCGCCGCCTCCTCAGAGGTCATTGCTCGGTCAGTAGGCAGGTCGTAGCATGCCAGCGCGACAGCGACAGCAAAACGGATAAAGTACTCTCGATCAATTCTCATCAAATCACACCTCTTTTATCAAATCGTTTTGGAATACTGGGGTTCAAGGCAAGCGGAGATCAGCTCAGCACGATTATCCGGATCCGCTGAAGCGGAAGAGATGATCGTAGATAAGGCTGACTCATAAGGATCATTCGTCACCATCGTGGAGAGCACCCAACTCTTGAATTCACGCATACCGCAGCTGCCGTCTGTGATCATCGTTTGACGGCAACGCTCTGCAATATCGCGCACGACAATGGCCATCTTTGTCGCTTCCTGCTCATCGGTAAATCCGGTGACATTCATCACGCGCTTGACCATCGTGTTCAAATCAGGCGCTTCCATGTCGTAGATCAGATCCATTCGGGAGATCACGCTCTGGTTCATGTCGCGGCAGCCGGAGTAGTCAGAGTTTGTCGTAACGACAATGACTGTATCCGGATGGCGTCGCACACGCTCACCAGTCGGCAGAGTAATTACCTGGCAGTTGTCCAGCAAGGAATTCAAGCCGACTAAGACACCTGGATTCGCGATACAGGAAGGTTCCTGCAGCTCACAGACATACCCATGCCTAATCGCCTCGACGAGAGGCGTATCCACATAACGGATGCGCTGGCCAGCAGGATCCTCTTTCTCCATGAGATTGCCAACGGCGATCTCAATGAGTTTCTGCAGCACATCATCTTCCGTCTTGGACTCATCGTATTCGCCGGTCAGCATCATATAGACACTAGGCGGATGCATGGTGATGTCGGAGATCTTCGGGAGATCCTCGATAGGAGTACTGCCATGAAAGCCGTTGGTATCAGGAATAAACTGTCCAACCAAGTCGGTAATCTCCGTATTGGCACTACAGGTCATCAGTGTATAAGGCAGATTTAAGCCAGCAGCGATAGCCTGTGCGCCCATAGTCTTGCCGGTACCCGCCTCACCGCGAAACAGGAAGTTTCGCATTGGCTGGTTGGATGCCGTCGTCGCTTTGGCATGCTCGCACACGCGAACGACCTCTTTGGGAATGATGTACCAGTCGGGCAGCGTGGGTACCATTGCCTTCTCCCGATCTGTGAGGATCCGATTAGAGAGGGCGTACTTTCCGACAAAGTCTTCCTTCTGAAACGAGGTGGCTTTTGCCGTAGCGTTACCTGACAGCTGCATGATGGTGAAGTTGCCATAAGAGGCACCAGTCGGCGCATAGTTCCCGCTATCCATTGCCATCTGTGTGATGACTGAGATATTGCCAGTAGTGGGAATGGAGATCTTGACGCCATCCGTACCCAACTGCTTGCTGTTCTCAATTCGACGATAGACATTGTCGCAGAGGACAAGCGCACATTCGAACGCAGCGTCCATATCAGCCCAACCGTTCTCGTAATGTGAGGTGAACTCCTGAAATTTCTGGCGGAACTCATCATCTTCATTGAGAACAGGCATCAGGCAGAATAGCAGGGCAGATCCAGAACCATTACCAGCGCCCAAAGAATAGGGCTTCAGAACCTGCGAGCCGTCCTCAATCTGTACCGCGCTGAACTTGCCGGTAACTGGATTGAATACGACACAATCGGTCTTGTTGGCAGATCGGTACTCGCTGATCCGGTAGGTATTGCCTTGATGACCGATGGCACCGAGGTCATCCACGCTCTGCCCATTCTCCGTTGCGCTCACCAGCTTTGCATAGGCCAGCAGGGCGCGAAGAGTAGGTGCGTGGAGTGTAGCCTTCTGAGCGGTACTGGAAGTGTTGTACTGCGAAAAGCCCATCGGTTTTGCTCCGGAGTATTTTGGGTCATCAAAAGGCGGTGGGAGCTGGAGTCGGAAAGTCCAAGATTCGAAAAGCTTCGTCTTTGCCATAATTACACCTCATCATGATCAATTAAGGCCAGGACACAGCAAGTTCCTGGCCACGCACTTCTGCAGAGATATCGTCTTCGCGAGCGAGCACACAAAGATCGTCCCAAGCGGGGCGAGGGGGAAAGTCAGGGATGGTATCTACCGTCTGTTCCTTTCCCTCGACGGTAACGAGGACATCACCATTTTCATGAATGACAAGCCGCTTATGGCCTTGCACATTCAGCTCATCGATCAATACGCTGAGTAGAGCAATACCTGTTTCCGTGTACCATTGCTTCACATCGTTACGAGAGAGAATGTCCTTTTCCTCCAAATCTTCATCACTCTTCGGCTGCACCTCTGCTTCAGCAAGAGGCACGAGCTGAATGAGCGCGATTTCCAGCTTCCCAGACGCGCTCAGTGTCACCTCCCCAAAATTGAAGGGGTCACAGTGATAGAGCTTGATACGTTTCGTACAGCCTCTGTTGATATCTTCCGATGAAGGACGCGTATCCCAAAGCCATGATACTGTGGGATAGCTCTGCTTCAGCTGCTCCATGATTCGATAATTGACCTGTCTGAGCAAGCTCAGTCGGGTATCATCATCTGCTTCTTGCGGAGTCTCCGTTAGCGGTTTGGTCTCCTGCTTCGCAGGAAAGGCCTTTTGCTCTGCGGGCATCTTTTTGCAGTGTTTTCTATGCGAGCGAAATAGCTTCGAGATCACGAAACACACCCAGACAAAAAGCGCAGCGCAAGCGATCCATTGGAATATGGGGCGCTTGAAGATCGCGCAGAGAAACAGACAGGGTACAACAAGAACCCTCAGCAGGGTCCATGCGTCAATTCGGCTTTTGACAGCCACAAATAGTCAGTCCTTTCGTATGTAGATTTTGGAATGGACAAAACAAAATGGGCTGCAAGCATTCACAACACTTACAGCCCATATATGTATGTCCAGATCAGAGGGGGAGGTCGTCATCGTCATCGCCACTTGGAATCGTCTGCTCCGGGCGTACCTTACCGGTGCTCTTCTGTGCGGTTTTTGTCGTACCCTGCGAAGAGTCCGCCTCATCGCCTTTCGGCTTTGAACCAGTAAAGTGCCACTCGAGGACACTGACATCCGCAGAGATCTGACGGATGCCCTCATCCGTCTCGTAGGGACGCAGATTCAGATTACCGATGATCTCGATCAGACGGCCCTTCTTGATGCCGGCCTTCTGCATCCGATTGGCGATGTACTCGCTTGCGGTGCAGTTGAAGAAAGAGGCGTTGTCCTGATTTCCATATTTTGTGTTGACCACAAATCGGAATGTGCAGTAGTCTCCATTCTTTCCGCTCTTGATCTCCGGATCGGTGACCAGACGGCCCTCCATAATGATGGTTGCGTGCATAATCCTTTTCCTTTCTGCCTTACGGCTTAAAATATTCCAAACACCTTACGGTGCATGGTTCAAAAGTTGCCAGCTGTTGCTTGGCATAGAAAAAGACAGACGCAGGTTGAATCTTTCAATCCGCAAGTCTGTCTAATATGCCTGCGTAAATGACACAGGCTCACATCTTAAAAAGCTCCCTGAGGAGAAGACATCTAATAAAGAACACTGTAAGCATAGCATTCCTATGATGCACATTCCAGAGTACCTAAATCTGCTTGCTTGTAGAAAAAGAGAGTTCTTCAAAGCCAAATACAGTCGAGGACGGCTGAAGGGCCTCCGGGAGATTCGGGAGATCATTGGTCGGTTTTTTGAGGTAAAATCGATATAAGCTTCCAGCTTTGAGTTTATATCGTCCATCCAGAACCCGCTGTACGTGGCTTCCATTCTCCAGTTCCAGAACGATGGCGTGGCGCTTTCTATGAATATTGACCTGCTCTTGGACAAGCAGTCCCTCGAGACACTCGTACTGCTGCCTGCTCACCTGTCGGTAGAAAGAACACGCCTTCACACCGCCCGTAATCGCTACACCGGCGGACAGAATAAGCAACTTATGGTCATGTGAGATCATGGCAAAGATGACTCCCAAAACCGTGATCGACAGAATCGAGAATATCAGCTTGGCAAAACGAATAGCGATAGGGTTTGGCATTTTCATGGAATACTCCTTTCTCTACCGATATGGCAGGACAAAATGAGGGCCGGAAAGATACTCTCCTTTCCGGCCCGTGATACTATGCGTGTTCCAGAATGACCTGGCGTGTCAAATACAAGTTTGTGGTTGCTTCCAGCACATCCTGCCTATGATTTGAAAGGCTACATGCGTTGTTTAGCCGCGCCTGGTTGTCAGATTCTTCCGTATAAATGGCGGAAATCACTTTGTCGGCCGAGCTGACATCTCGAACATCGTTTTCAAAGCATCGTACCAGCTCAGGGACGCTCAGCGGCGTCTGGGTAACCAACTTCATGATTCGCTGTTCCGCTTCTGTACCCTTATCTGGCTGCAGGAGGTAGACGGCCTCAAAGAAGTTGACTTTACCTTGCTTGAGCAGCTTTGCGATATTCAGCAAGCGCCGTGTACCCTGAACCCCCCGCAGCGGTATGACATAGGTATCATAAAGCATGTTGTAGAGCGCATCCACACCGGTGTATCCAACACCTTTGATGATGAGCTTTCGCTTTACGAGCATCTCGAGTGCCTTCTCAAATCCGGAGGGATCCAATTTCACTTCCTCCATCTTTTCAAAATATTTCTTGCGGAGCTCGTCGTGTGTCAGGACATCCCACAGCAACATACTCCAGATACTGAACTCCGGAATAGAAACTGGCTGGAGCTTCCCAAGCCGCATAATATAAGGCATATCTTTGCCGTCTTCATTGCGAATTTGATAACTGCCAGCGGCAGCATAGAATGTCATCATAATGCTCTCCTCCTCAGCCATTCTGTTCTTTCTTACGAAGATACGAGACGAAGAACAACAACTCAATACAGGATTTCCAATAATGCTGGCTCGTTACGGAGCTTGCTGCGAGCACGCGAGATCCATGCGTTGACGTTATTTACGCTCGTATCATAGTGTTTTGCAATCTCCGTGGCCTCATAGCCCTTTAGCTTCAGCTCGATGGCTTCCACACCTTTCCGAGCAACGCCATTGTATTTCTCCTTACAGGCAGCAAGCGCAGACATAGCGGTGGCATCCGTTACGGTCTCATCAAAGTCAACTGAAGTGCAAGTCAGCATATCGAGAAGAGAGGCATTTTCATCTTCGCTGATCTCTACATTTCTTTCCAGCCGGTAGTTCATTGCGCGGCAGTGATCTACGATGGCATTGTAAATGTACCGGCAGGCGAAAGGTGCAAAAGCTCCCATATCCGGCTGATACTTCAGCGCCGCTCTGCAGATAGCCTCGCAACCAATGGCGTAAAAGTCATCATAGGTCAGGAGCGGACGGTTCGGAATGGAAATGCGCGTGCGGATGACCCAGTTGACCAGGTCCAAATTCTCCAGCACCAGGGCGTCTTGATAATCAGTCATGTCGAGCACCTCCTTTATGCGACACAGTTGTTTCTGGCAAGTACTTCATTGCAGAGGCGGATCAGCTCACGGCATCGATACTCACTGCACATGCCGATGTGAGCGTCACGCAGGCTAAGTCCGAATGAATCCGCGAACCAGCGATAAGCTTCTTCACGAGTCATGATCCCGTTCTTCCAGATAAGGTCGAACTTTCGATGAGCCTGAATACGGAGATTCCGGAGATCCCCATTCGCCGGCACACCCATTGGTTTGTCAGTATTCGGGTGTGCCGCAACATAGGTGTTACAGGCGGGATAGTTGTGACATACATAGAGCTTTCGGTCAGATTTCGCATCATGATAGATTTCGGATGCAGGTCTCAGGATCATGGCCGCCCCGCAATGCGGACAGCGGAAGGATCTACTGCGCTGGGCTCGGGTCTTTCTTTTTTTCAAAATGGTCATCTCCTTTTTTGCGTTCTACTAGAGTTCACTCAAAAAACAGGGGGGTACCCCCCGTCGCTTTGAAAAGAAATTTGTAAACTTTTTGTGAACGGATGTAAAAAGAGCTATTGCACGCAAAATGCAATAGCTCTAAAACGGGATATTGAGTTCTGTAGGATAAGTCAGACTTGAAGCGGAGGCTTAACCGTGTTAGGCAAAGGTTGTCCTTTCTATTGGACAGGTTTTATGCTATGATATAATTGCTTTACAGAAATTGGTTCGACCAGGTTGAAAGGATGATGAACATATGCCTCGCTCCTCATTTCAGAAGCTGAAGATTATCTACATCATGGAGTACCTGCTGAAGAACTCAGATGAAGACCATGCCGTAACCACCAGCCAGATCATTGCCTACCTGAAGTCTCATGATATTACTGCGGAGAGAAAGACGATCTATAGTGATATCGATGCTCTACGAGATTTTGGATTGGACATCATCCAGGTATCTGAGGGGAATAATCACGGCTACTACGTGGCAAGCCGTGACTTTGAACTACCGGAGCTCAAGCTCCTCGTGGATAGCGTCCAATCCTCGAAATTTATTACCCATAAGAAAACGCTGTCCCTGATCAAAAAGATTGAAAAGCTGGCCAGCATTCATAGCGCACAACTGCTCAACCGGCAGGTGTTCGTGAAGAACAGGATCAAGACGATGAATGAGTCCATCTACTATAATGTCGATGAGATTCATAACGGCATCTCAAGTAATCGGAAGATCCGGTTCCTGTATTTCGAGTATAATGTCGCCAAGGAGCGCGTATACCGACATGGTGGAGCTTATTATGTTGTCAGCCCATTTGCAATGACATGGGACGATGAGAACTACTACATGGTGGCATTTGATTCTGCTGCAGGGATCATCAAACACTACCGCGTCGATAAGATGGAAAAGATCACCGTTCTGGATGAAGAACGAGATGGTCAGGACGCTTACGAGGCGCTCGATATGGCCGTCTATGCGCGTAAGACATTCGGCATGTTCACCGGCGAGGAGGTCAAGGTTCATCTCCGTTTCGAAAATCATCTCGTGGGCGCCGTGCTCGACCGTCTCGGGCGGGATGTGATCTTAGTCCCGGATGGAGAAGATCACTTTACAGTATGGACAGATGTGATCGTCAGCCCACAGTTCTTTGCGTGGCTCTGCGGGTTTCAGACGGCAGCGAAGGTCATTGGGCCTGATGATGTAGTCAAGCAGATGGCGGAGCACGTCAAGTCGATCGCCGAGCAATACGAATAACGCCTGAATTATGGAAGCGGAGGAGCTATATATGTCCTACCCAAAACCACTATCTGAGAAATCTCTAGAGCGCCTATATACACAGGCTGGTTTATCGACAGAGGTGTGTGATTTCCTCCATTCGCTATTTGCCGCCTGCGCAAATCTGTATGGTGCCATTGCCCTGCGTGATGTGTGGTCGGTTTATCAGGAACTCAAAAGCGGTGCGCCGCGAATCCACCGACGCGATCTTATTGCCTTTTCCACTATTGTCCGCCGAGAAGTGCAGCCCTATCGGGTTTATGAGATTGAAGAATTGTACACGGAGGAACCGCACAATGATCTGGATCGGCACATCGTATCAAAGGAATTGATCGGGGCTGGTTATGGCAAAATGTTCTCCTTCTATGCACTGATGGACGAGCGCGATGATCGCCCCTATTGTGTCCCCGATGATTTTCTCTCATATGCGGAACCAACAGCATCTGTAGAGGAGAAATCACTCGCAGATTATATTGGGAACCTGAAGTCCACGGCGATGGAGTGCGCTCCAAAACAACGTAAAACCTATCCGAATGAGAATCGCGGGAAGAAATTAAACGAGTTTTCTTTTCTCAATTTGAACGAGCAGTTCAATTTGGATTATTACAAGAAAGTCCCCGTCACTTATTCTGCCCTGTTGGCAGAGTACAGCGGTACAGAGGCGGAAAAGATTATGCGGTTTCATCGGCGAGCCGAGAATGTTGGTCATCTGCGCACAACGGATATGATCCAGAATGTGCTGATTGAATTGTGCGAGGTAGGTGTCCGCCTGACGGAAAAGCAGCAAGATACTCTTATGCAGCTCATCGTGCAGTATCACAATGGAAGCCGCTTGTGGTGTACCTGCGGTTGGAAACCGGATGAGCTGGCAGCTAAGTTTAGCGGTATCGGAGCATTCCCTGGTCAGGAGGCATCATCTCCAGAGGGAATGATGGATGAGAAAGATATCATTCGCAAGATGAAAGAGTTGGGACTGAAGGTCTTGGAGTGAGCAACATGTCAACCATTGAGCAAACACTTTTACGCCTACAAAAGTCTGCTTTCCGCGCAAAGTTCCATTTGAGTGAAAAGGACAGGCAGTACATAATGGGCAAGGGCATGGAAACCATTCAGCATCATGCGGCCGACTTCATCCGAATGCGGCTTGCGCCAGCGATCATCCCAAATGACGGCAAACAGACACCGATGCGCGGGCATCCAGTGTTTATTGCCCAGCATGCCTGCGCCTGCTGCTGTCGCAGCTGCTTAAACAAGTGGTATCATGTCCCGATAGGGCGTGAGCTGACGGAGGATGAGCAGAAACGCATCGTGAGGTTGCTAATGGCATGGATCGAGCGACAGCTTGCAACGGATGCGAAATAGCGAGAAATTGAGGTGACAACTATGTCTACGATTGGAAATATTCTTTGGTTCCTATTTGGAGGATTGATCGGCGGGCTTGCCTGGGTACTGGCCGGCTGTCTTTGGTGCATCACCATCATCGGCATACCCGTTGGCCTGCAATGCTTCAAATTCGCAAGTCTCGCCTTTTTCCCGTTTGGGAAAGAAGTTGTGTATGGCGGTGGAGGCTTTTCCTTCCTCGTCAACCTGATTTGGATCATTTTCTTTGGCCTTGAGATGGCAATCGGATACTGCATTCTGGGCTGTCTCTGGTGCATCACGATCCTTGGCATTCCAATCGGAAAGCAATGCTTCAAAATGGCCAAGCTGTCTTTAATGCCCTTCGGGGCATCGGTCGTGTAAAGCAATATTGTATGCGACCGCTCCCACATGGCCTTTTCCCAATCCGCGAAAAAAGCAACGACTCTAATGAGAACACTCTCAATCGATTGAGGAGGATAAGACATGGGAGAGATCATCAATACGAATACCGCTATAGAGACTCAGCCTGGCGGTGATACGGGGGCATTATTGGATATTACCCAAAGCCTCTTGGCGGATGCAAGGACTGCTCTGAACAGCAGCGGTGTGTTAAGCGTTCCTATTGCGGAACTCTCTACGCTTGGTGCTGGAGTCTCTTCGCTCATCCCTGCGTTGAATACTGTTACGCAGACGACGAGCATCGCAGCGGATGGACTCTATACGATAGCCAACGCTGGTGTCGGTGATGTACTGAAAGCGGCAAAGAACGGAAACTTCTGGGCCTCACTCAAAACTGCGGATGGAGCGTCTAAAATGGTTCAGCTGCAGGAAGCAGGAGCAATTACCGCTACCACACAGACAGCGGCAGCATTCAATCCCGCCACTATGATGATGGCGGTCGCACTATTCTCAATCGAACAGGAACTTGGGGAAATTGAGGATATGCAGAGGCAGATCATCTCGTTCCTTGAAATTGAAAAGGAATCTGAGATAGAAGCGGATGTTGAAAGTCTCATGAGCATCATCAAAAAGTATACGGACAACTGGGACAATGAACGTTTTGTCAGCGGCAATCATAATCAAGTCCTTACCTACCAGAATCGCGCACGCAAAAACATGCTTGGTTATCAGAAGAAGATCGTTGAGTCGATTGGGAAGAAGCCGCATATCGTCACACAGGCTGGCGTAAAGCAGGCGTTCGCCTCTTTGGAGAAGGAATTCAAATACTATCGCTTGTCCCTTTATACATTCTCACTGTCATCTCTCATGGAGGTCATGCTCAGCGGCAATTTCAAAGAATCCTATATTTCCGGGATTCGGGATGAACTGCAGCAGATGTCGGACGCTTACCGCGATTTGTTTGAGGAGAGCTCACATTATTTAGAGAAGCTGAGTAACTCAGCAGTAGATGCTAATGTCATGAAAGGTATCGGCACGGCAGGAAATGCAGTCGGGAAATTCATTGGAAGTATCCCTCTTGTAAAAGAGGGGCCAGTTGATGAATTCCTTCAGGATGGCGGGATACACTTGAAGAAGAGTGCTCTCGATATGGAAAAGGATGCCGTACACCGGTTCGCTTCCATAGGCAATCCTGGCACACGGATGTTCATGGAAAAGATGGATGAGATGATCCAGATCTATAACCGTACCGAGCAAATCTGCTTCGATGATAAAAAGATATATCTATTGCCAAAGAAGCTCGCCGTTTGATCACTCAAAAGGCAGCTATCACAGGAGGTCCATTTATGCCGCTCCAGATCGTAAGAAATGACATCACAAAAATGAAGGTTGACGCGATCGTCAATGCCGCAAACAGTTCCCTCTTGGGTGGTGGCGGCGTAGATGGCTGCATTCATCGTGCCGCCGGCCCGGAACTCCTGGCCGAATGTGAAATGCTCAATGGATGCAAAACTGGTAGTGCTAAGATAACAAAGGGATATAAGCTGCCATGCAAATATGTGATCCATGCGGTTGGCCCTCGCTGGTGCGGTGGGCAGTATGGGGAGCATGACAAGCTTGTCTCGTGCTACCAGACGTCACTCGCGCTCGCAAAGGAGCATGGTTGCGAGTCGGTCGCATTCCCTCTGATCTCCTCGGGGATCTTTGGCTATCCAAAGGATGAGGCGCTCAAAGTAGCTATCGACACGATCAGCAGTTTTCTGCTTGAAAATGATATGATGGTTTACATCGTCATCTTCGATCGCAAGGCGTATCAGATCAGCAGCAAGTTGTTTGCGGACATCAACGCCTACATAGACGACCGATATGTCGAAGAGCATCGAGACAGCTATGCTGAGCGGATCAGCCGGCTGCATAGCCTTGCAGTGGAAGAGAGCTGCCCTATCCCCGCTGCCCCTATGGTAACAAAGGCAGCATCCCTGGACGATGCGCTGAAGCAGATCGACGAGAGCTTTTCCGAGATGCTGCTGCGTAAGATTGATGAATGTGGTATGACGGATGCAGAGTGCTATAAGAAGGCCAACATCGATCGAAAGCTGTTCTCAAAGATTCGGACGGATAAGCTCTATCGACCATCAAAGCCTACTGTGATTGCCTTTGCGCTTGCACTCGAATTGCCACTTGACGAATTGAAGGATATGCTCTCGAAAGCAGGATTTGCCCTGTCGCACTCCAGCAAATTTGACATCATCGTGGAGTATTTTGTCGAGCGAGGAAACTACAATGTATTTGAGATCAATGAGGCGCTGTTTGCATTTGACCAAAGCCTGATTGGCGCATAATAGTTATCAGGTGCTGCGACTTTTCGTCGGTGGAACCCTGATTGATATGCTATCTTTTCCGGAGGTGTGCTGCGATGGAACAAAAAGAGCTTGAGTATCTGCGTCAGGTAGAAGATCATGCTTCACGGACAGGCTGGGTGTCTCCGTTGACTCGTGAGGACAAAGAGTATTTTGCCTATTTGCGTCAGGTCAGTAAGCGGTATAACATCGACATGTCCAAGGCAAATCGACTGGGATACAATTTCGTGATTCGTGTTGCAGAGAGCGAGTTTTACGCACATCACACATCCTGAGAAATCCAGAGGCGCAAGCATCTTTGCTTGCGCCTTTCATTGAATTGTCGCTTAACAAGCGACCAAATGAAGCGAATATCAAAGTAAGATATGGCTGTAAGGTGAAACACCAAACAGCCATAATTTATTGGAGGTATTTGCAATGAATAAGAATCTGACTGAGATCGTCTTTATCCTTGACCGCAGCGGTTCCATGAGTGGACTTGAGTCCGACACAATCGGCGGCTTCAACGCCATGATTGAAAAGCAGAAGAAAGCTCCCGGCGAAGCGCTGGTCTCCACTATCCTCTTTGACAATGTCAGCGAAGTGATCCATGACCGCGTCAATATCCGAGACATCAAGCCCATGACGGATAGCGAGTATTGCGTGCGCGGCTGCACCGCCTTGTTGGATGCGATTGGAGGCGCGATCCACCACATCGGCAACGTCCACAAGTATGCGCGGGAGGAAGATGTTCCAGCGCATACCCTGTTTGTTATCACGACGGATGGAATGGAAAATGCAAGCCGTCTCTATGATAGCGCCCGTGTTAAACAGATGATCGAGCATGAGAAGAGCAAGTATGGTTGGGAATTCCTGTTCCTCGGCGCCAATATTGACGCCGTCGAGACGGCGAAGCATTTTGGTATTAGTGAAGACCGCGCGGTCAATTACCACTCCGACAGCGTGGGGACAAGACTGAACTATGAAGTGGTCAGTTGCGCGATTACAAGCATGAGAAGCGGAGCTCCTATGAGTGCCGATTGGAAAGCGCCAATTGAAGCGGACTATAAGACCCGGAAGGGTGAAAAAGACTAACCGCATCGATTTCGACACGGTTAGTACTATCTCCTAAGCCGCACCATGTAAATGGTGCGGCTTTTTCATTTGATGCATACTCGTCAGTTTACGTATGTATCAAAATATATGTTAGTTCTATTGACACTTCCGCTCGTTGCGGATATAATAATGGTGAAGATCAAAATTGGAGGTCTATCATGAGAGATTACAGCAAGTACGAAAAGACACCCGTGTTATTCTCTGGGGCAGAAAAGAAGTTTGAAATCATCATTGACGGGTTTCGTTATATTGTTAAGTTTCAGAAGAATTCCGAAGTGGGCTTGACCTTCAATTATGTTTCTGAGTATTTGGGAAGCCATATTTTTCAACTACTTGGCATTCCCGTACAGGAAACCTTCCTTGGCACTTATGAGGGCAAGAATGTAGTCGTTATGAAGAATTTCTTAGGGCCCGAGGATGATCTTGTTGCCTTCAACGGTGTCGGCGAAAGCTCGCTGGAAAGGGACAAGGAGCTCTATCAGTACACTTATGAAGATATTACCGCAATGCTGCGCGAGAATATGAAGTCAACAAATGTCGAGGAGACAATCGACCGTTTCTGGGATATGTTCATCGTGGATGCTTTGATCGGTAATTTTGACCGGCATGGCGGGAACTGGGGTTTCATTAAGAAAGATAATCAATACCGGATCGCCCCGGTATATGACAATGGCTCAAGCCTCTACCCGAAGCTGAATACGGACGAGAAGCTGGAGGCCGTACTCTCCTCCGAGGAAGAAATTGACCAACGGATCTATAAGTTCCCCACCTCCCACATCAAGGTGAAGAATCGCAAGAGTTCCTATTTTGAAGTGATCAGCAGCTTGCAATTCGAAGCTTGCAATGATGCCCTAAAGCGAATTGTTCCTCGCATCGATTTTAATCAAATCAATACTCTTATTGACGAAGTGGAAGGGATCTCGGAGGTGCGTAAGCGTTTCTATAAAGTCATACTGCAGCAACGGTATGAAAAGATCCTTATGTACGCATATCGCCAGTTGTAACATGGAAAGGAGTGGCTCATGAGGCCTGTTACGCATGATTACCAAAGTCTAAACGAATATACGTTTCCCCTGCAGGGAAAGCCCTATTACCGCAGCAGTGGCATAATCTATGCGGTGGATCGCACCGGCAATAAGTATGCTGTAGGGCGAGTTGATCTTGAGCGCTTTGATGATCAGAACTTCCAGTATGTCTTTACTCCTGAATGGAGTGTAATCGATACCCTGCCGTCCTCCATTTTCCAGGGTATTCCCGGACTCGACATGTCCATGCGGCTTGAGCGATACTATCGTGTTAATATGACGCCGTACTTCATTTCTGAGCGTACACCCAGCGAAAGTCGAGAAGATCTCTGGGAACTCCTTGAAGCAGTTGGTCTGGATTACTATGACCGCTTTGAGTGGCTGCTCCGGACGGATATGCGCTGTGGTACCGATAACCTGATCGTTGAGCGGGCAGAAGCTGCTCGGACTATCACATTTGAATCGGTCAACAGCCTGCCACCCGATCTCCAGCCAACCGACCTTGTTACGATCCAAGGATTTCAAAGCATCGCAAAGACAAGCCACCAGCTTAGAAAGATCCTCCTTCAGATTTTGAGAAGCGGCGCTCATATCTGGAATGAAACAGAATCTCGCCAGCTTTCTGAAGAGGAATGCAGTCTGCTACTAAACCTGCTCATGGTTCAGGAATCAATGGAAGCAAAGCAGAATAAGCAGCGTCACCAAGAAGGCGTCGCACTGGCAAAGAACAGCGGAAAATACGCTGGTCGGAAGAAGATTGTGGTCGATCCAAATCTGTTCCGCCAAATCGCCAAGGATTTCCGCAACCATAAAGTAACGGAAGAAGAAGCCATGCATCGCGCCGGTATCAGTTCGAGATCAACCTTCTACAGGCGTCTGAAAGAGATGTAGACTAAGAAACGAGAGGGTTCCCGCACATTACGCTGCAGGAATCCTCTCTCTAGTTAATACAATGTCCACCAGTAGTCAAAAAGGCGCCGATAGTAATTCCCCTTTCTGGGTAGATCCCGACAGTTCCGAAACTTTCGGCTGGTCTCCCGTTTCATCCACCGCTGGCAATTACTGTTCTTGGGATATTTGATGTACTTCCCTGAATGGAGCAGCGTGTCACCATCAAAGCCGTAATCGATATAGCCGGCATGAGGCACATACTTTCTTGTGACAATGCGCATGAGCGCGTCATTCTTGCGGATGCGCAGTTCTCTTCGATACGCAGAGCCCGTTCGTCTGGATGGCTGCCTAGGAGCTGACTCAGTCAGCAGATTCTCGATCTTCTCGTTTAACTCGATTTCGGTCATAGGCTTTTCCGTTTGGCACAGTTCTTGTGATGGGACAAATACCATACCAGCTACCGCGCTGCTTCGCATGTTGCTCCTTTTGCGCTTTCTTGCTCTGCTTTTTGAGTGGTATCATCTGTTTCATTGGTGAGAACACCTCCATTGTCTCGAACAGTTTGGATTTTCTTTTTGAGATCCGCGCAGAATGTAAGGTAGTCAGGATACCCGCACAGGAGCATCTTGTTGGGCAATTCACGGATCGCTGCCAGGAGAGCATCGACATCACGCTTCCGGCACTTGCACATGATGACGCGATAGGGAGCATCCGGGCACACGAACTCAGGGCCAAACCAAACTCTGACCTGATGCTTGATAAAAAGCTGGTCTGCAAGGTAATCCGCTGTATCGATAATTGCGAAGTAGTTGTGGAAGAATGAGAACTTTTCAATCGTCCAGCAGCAGGATTCATTGTATTCTCGACTCAAGATTGGACCTCCTTATGTGACAGTTTCTTTACAAAATTGCGTTTGCTCTTGCTTTTTGAAGCCTCTTCCAGTATTCTGGAATACTCCCGTTTGGGAAGACTCTTTAGATGGAGGCGATTGCCATGAACACGAAGCAGTTTCCGGTCATTGATCCGATCGCGACCGGAAAGAACATCATCCGTCTTCGCGTCGAGCGTGGGATGAGCGTCCGCGATCTGCAGGCATACTTTGGTTTCGAAGAGCCGCAGGCGATCTACAAATGGCAGCAAGGAAAGAGCCTGCCTTCTGTAGATAATCTGTATGCTCTCGGCGCGTTGTTCGAAGTACCAATGGAGGACATCCTGGTATCTCGGACATCACAACTGAATCTGATTATTTGTGAGCAGCAGGCCGTAGCCTGCTGCTCGCCTCTATTTATGGGAGAACTGCTCCGACTATCACGGATACGGCAGAGAGTCAAGATCGCTTAGACCATTTTTGCCAAGGCCATGCGCTCGCTGGTTCCCTGAGGAGCGTGGATAGCATACCTCGACGTATGAACGGCTCAAAGGCCAGCAGTATCAAGATAGGAATTCTATCTATATCCAACAGAATAGGGAGATGTGAGGTGGCAAGGTTGGGATTCGGCGTTAGCGTATTCACGATATCGTGCAACAGCGTTGAGCGCTGATGGATGGGAATACGGTTCGTAGCATCCGTTAACAAGACGGATTATGTCTTCTTTTGGAGCTCAGAATCAACCGAGCGGATTTTTTAATTTGCAGCACTATAGTTCGTCTGCAACTGAACCGGTCGCCACGTTCTCTTCTTCTGCCGCATCCGTGATAGTCGGAGCAAAACCGCAGGGGCTTGGTCAGCTCAGTGCGGACATATGCGCTTCAAAAGCCTCTGCGAAAGTCTCGTTCACATCGAACGGAGCTTCGTACTCCACCGGGGTGTTGACCAGAGCGGCATCCAGAGCGGCAGAGGTCTCATCGGACTTCTTGCTCAGATCAGCGCACATCTTCCGGATCTTATTGCGATCGAAATTGATGGTGGTCACACGCTTGACATCGCAGCGGTATGAGACCTGATTCCCCTCATTGTTGAACCGATAGCCGATTCCACCGTTAGGGATCAAAACCTCGCCATTGCGCAGGCCGGCCATGTGACGGAGCAGAGTGGCGATCTCCTGGCGCTTCCCGTTGAGGCTCACTTCGCCATCCAGGCCGGCCCCAAGCGGAAGGGATACCTTCGCCTTATGGATCGCAGCACTCAGCTTTTCCCGCTCGTCCAGGAGGAACAGCAGGAACTCTGCCATCTCGGTGATATTCTCGCTATACTCGGTGGAAGGTGCCTCCATAGTGACCTCATCCTCCGCCTCTGCCATAACCTTGTGGCGGAGATAGGTGTTCTGCACCTTGGTAATGTTGCCATTGTTGCCGAGGATGCTCTGCGCATCGGCCATCATGGACTGCAGCTTATTCTGAAAGCGGAAAGCTTCTTTGAGATTCATATCGCTCACTCCTTGTTCTTGTCGTTGATATCATGATAACCTTGTTTTTTGAAGTTGTCATTGAACTGCTGGTTTAATAGCAACAAAATAGAACGAGAGGGTCAAAGCCTCTCGTTCCAATATGCGGGACTATTTTCCAAGCACGATCGTTGCTTCCCCGTTGGGAGAGATATCAACATGCATGGTTTTAATGTACTTGTCATAAAATTGGTTCTTCTCTGCGGTCGTCATGTCAGCTCTGGTCGCTCTACAGGCCTCATCCAGAATATCTCGAACATTAAGGTGAAATGCCTGGTCGAGTTTCTGGCGAACCTCGCGAAGTACTGCCGCAACCTTGATATCATTACTGTTACCAGTACAAAAATCGTCGATATAGCAATAAGAAATGCCGGCATTGATCAACGCATTTTTGATGGTCGGACTGCATTTCTCGCTTTCTACCATCACGAAGAACCGAACCTCAGGCATTGCCGAAATCAGCCCCCAATAGTCGGAGTCGCTGGATACAAGAATGAACGAGTCCACATTGTTCTGATAATACTCACGGCAGGTCCCGGTGGTCAAACGGATGTCAACAAGTGACTTGTTTTCTTTGATGCGTTCGATCAGGACATGCTCAATTGGAATTTGGGTGAAGCGCTCCAAAATCTTCCACGCCGATGTGGTATGAATATCATCATAGAGGATGATTTTACAAATCTTATTGAGTAGTGCTTCCTGATTAAGATTGTTCAAGGTTGCGTACAGTTTGTAGGGATCGGAGTTTTCACAATCCACCACAACGACGACGCGCTCACTCTTGTCCAGGAACTTGTATATACCAGCCTTTGTGAGGTTACCGGCATCAGACACTTTGCTCAAGTCTGTGAAATAATCCGCATTGGCTTCATATAAAAGCGAAACAAACTTCTTGTCATTGTAGAGGATGTTGCCAGAGTCCATGTAGGACCAATTGATATAGACTTGGTACGGGTACTTATTTTTGTTGGCGTAATAATCTGCCGCTGCTGCCTTGATGCCCTTCTCGTTGAGGCCATCCGGCATGAGGAAGAGCTTCCGGACATATTCCCACTTCAGCCATAATGGAAACAGCGACTTGCAGTTGTTAATGCGGTTGCTGATATGCTTATTGATATCTACAATATACTGGGCAGGCAAAGCTCTGGATCTAACAATCGTAATACCATCCTGCAAGAGTTCGTTCAGGCTATCCTGCGGAACATACTCTGGAAGCGAGTGGAGATTGCACATATCGAAACGCATACGGTTATTGATGGCTTTAAAATTGAGTTCCAAAGCCGTTCGAATCATGCAGAGGTTGCGCACGATGCGGGCATTCTTGTCTGCGTGTAATTTCTCATACCATTCCATCTTTGGTGGTTCATATTCGTTTTCAAAAATGCGCTTTTGGACTCCGATTAAATAAGCCACCTTCGAAACAACAGTATAAGTACTGTTCTCATAGTCGGTATATGCTTTTCTCGGGTTCCGAGTCGCTGTATCATCGTATGCCTGGTTATTCATAAAAGCCCCCTATTCCACGGGTCACGGTACAGCTAAATACTGCAAAAACTGATGTTTTCTTGCGCTTAGAATACCATATTCAAGGGCTTCTGTCCATTGGTGCCGACAATTAACTGACCGAGATATTGGTCTGTCCTTCGTTCTCCCACTCAAAGAGTTCAGGCAGGGCTCGTGGCGCATAATCGCGAGAGCGAGTGCCCACAATGCGAGCTGATGGATTGTTCTCCACAAACCGCTCAGGGCGCTGCTCTAAGATGAAATCGATCCAAGCGATTGCATTCTTGCACTTGCGCCGGCGCACACGGGCATCGTGCAGAAGTTTATAGAGCTGGTATCCATGTGAGGCATCCAGGTTATAGAACTCCGCTGCGTGCTCGATGTCTTCAATCTCCAGCTCCGCCTTCCGCTGGCCGGTCACCAGTGTTTCTCTCTGGCATTGGATGGTGTGAATGAAATCGCTGAAATTCTTCAGCCGTGTCAGGTAGAATTCAGGCGTCAGTAGCTCCAGTTGCAGATCAGGATTTTCGGGATTGGGGTTTGAGATGAAGATGACCTTATACTTCAGATTTTTCATCGCCTTTGGCAGCAAAGAGCAGTATTTCTCTGCCGTCTTCTTATTGTTGAATGTATGCGCACGATCGATATAGGCCGTGGTGATCATCTGATTGTTGCCGATAATCTCCACATAGCTTTTTCCATTGCTGATAATCCAGGGCATATTTGATCCTCCTTCGTCCGAATAGAAATAGTGAGCGCACATGATGGAAATGCCAGTTCTGGGTGTTTGGTTGAACATGTCCTCCTATGTAGTATTGATATAGAGCCATCAGGTGGTTCTAAGGGCGCGTAGGAGTTGTGCACGAGCCACCTGCGCGGTCTGCTGTTTCACTCCAGCTTTCAAGTATTCAATGGCATCATTCCACTGAAAAAGTGTGTATTCTGCGGCATCAAAAGTCTCAAGAAATGCGGCTAAACGGGATCGACCGTCAGTGGACAGGAACCGCAGGTAAGAGAGGTATTGTACTTTCATGAAGGTTGCTGCTTCATCAAGTAGACATGGAGTGTGATTGGTCATATCGGAGTTCCTCTTGCAGATGCAACGAGGTCACACCCTCTTTCTTTTCATTTGTGCCATATAGTTGGGAGGCATCGAAGTGATCGCAGCGAAACATCGTACCATCGGACATATAGATTTCCGCTCTGCCATCGGATTCCATTTCCACACGGATAATGTAGCTGGTGTTGACAATCGCGATACCGAGGTTGATAAATCTACCCATGTTTGACATTCCTCCACTTGTTTTGGAATAGAAGGCCGCTGCCGGAGCAGCGGCCTTCGTTATTTACTTGGTTGGAACGAATCCGGTAAAACCGGTATGGCCTTTATTGGCGATTCGCTCGATGTCTTTGTCCGTTGCAAAGACGAAAGGCTCAATTTTGCCGTCAGACATCAGCATCACAAAAGCGCAGGGGCAGATTTCGCTGTCGCCATCATCATCCAGATAGACAGCGCTGACGCCCTGGCAAGGGATGATGGAACGAATGGAGTTGTAGTCATTGACTTCGTCGTGAAGGTCGATCTCACTGTGGAAGTGCTGACCATCTTTGGTGAGGATGATGCATCCGCCATCTTCCTTGGGAATGATGCGGGCGATCATGTCGCTGTTCAGCAGCTCACCTTTGGTACCAATAGGTAAAAACTTGCTCATGATAATACTCTCCTCATGTTCAAAAGATCAGCCCCGAAGCGTAAGCTCCGGGGCTGGCGGGGGTTATAGGAAACGACCTCTCTCGAGATCAATATCCGGTCTTCGGCAGCGGCGTGGTATTGAAGCGACGGACGGTAGTGACCCAGGTGGTCTTTGCCGTCTGCCACTCATTGAGATACTGTCCACCAACATCGGCACGATTGATGATTTGGTAGCCATTGCTCACGGTACCAAGCACCTGCACACGCATGGTAGGCTTCACAACAGAAGAGAATCCGCTGGGCACCGTGCCAAACTCGAAGCGGACATCGGTAACATACTCGCCCTGCACGAGCCGCAGCGTAGCGGCATTCAGGCTCAGGGAATAGTTGTTGGCGGTCAGCAGATTGCTGGCCAGCGTCCGGTAGTCATTCAAGTTGGTCTTGAAGGTGACCTTGTAGTAAAGCCGCTGGTTGTAGGTGCCGGTGGAGATGCTCATTGCGCGGGTCGCATCTGTAGGAATGCGATCATGCCAGAAGAAGCTGTTGAGGGCTACATTGGAGGTGTTGGCAATACCGGAGAAGTCATAGCTCATGGCCTGACCGGACTGCACTTCATAGTTGCCGGTCTTCTTGATGGTCACGCCTAGGGCCGCAGGCTTATTGTAGGCGGAGAGTTTGATGATCTGACTGGGATACTCGATCTCAGCTTCCATCTTCTCGCCACTCAGCTGATAATATTTCGGTGCGGACACCTCCGTCACGAAGTAGCGGCCAAGAGGCAGGGGGCCGGAAGCGGCGACGCCGCGTGCATCGGTCACAATATAGCCCACGACCTTACCGGAACGGGCCTGCGTGATCTCAAACACCGCGCCTTCCAGAGCAGAGCCGGCGCGCTGGCCAGTGACGAGGTTATCGTCAGCACTATACTTGCGGACCTGGATCTGACCGGTTACAGCGCTGTTCTCCCATTCGATCTGCGCGCACTTACCCGCCTCAACATAGACGGTTTTGTACTGCTCATCGCGGATGTAGCCCTCGGCCGCCTCCAGTTCACGCAGGTAGTACTTTCCGGGTACCAGCTCATCATCAATGTAGATGTAGCCGTCCTGATCCGTCGTGTACTCGCCAATGGGATTCTTGCCTGCATCGTACAGGACGAACTTGACACCATAGATACCCTCGCCGGTAGCCGCATCGACCTTATGGATCATAATCGACGCCATGCGCTGATTGGTGATCTCAACCGTGGTGGTCTCACCGTCCTTGACGCAGACATTGACGGGCGTGGCATCCAGCTCGTAGCCCTCGGCTGCCTTCAGCTCGGTGATGGTATACCATCCATTCTCCGCATTGGGGATGCTGATGACACCGTTGCGGTCAGTCGTGTAGGTGCCAAGGATCTCGCCGTTGATCTTCCGAACCTCGAATTTGACACCCTTGATGCGTGCGCCGGTATCCTCATCAGATTTGATGATCTGGAGACCACCAGCAGGTCTGTTATAGAAGGTCAGCGTCTGAAGATCATCGGGATCGATTACGACGGTCTGGGATCTGGTCTCTTCATCGATCACATAGCCGGAGATGGTCTTCGTCTCTGTGACGACCAGCGTGCCAACGATGCCGCTGATCAAGATCTCACCGTTTTCGTCCGTCCGATAGATCCCGTTGGAAGACAGCTTGCCACCTTCATCAGGCACATAGCTGCCATCGGCGTAAGCCACACGGAACTCAACGCCTGCCAGAGGCTTGCGAGTAACACTGTCCAGTTTCACAATGCGCAGGCCGCCGAGAGGCTGATTGCGGAACTCCACCGTCACGACCTCGTGGGAGCGCACTTTGACGGTCTGTGGCGTGTCGTCCAGGACATAGCCGGATTTTGCACGCACTTCCTTGATGACCAGTGTAGTGTTGGGATCAAGGCCATCGATCAGAATGGTGCCGACGCTATCGGTTACATACTTACCGTTTCTGTTGCCCACGACGGTGCCGTTGGACTCTGTGACCATGAATTCCACATCGGACAGAGGCTCGCGGGTAATTGCATCAATCTTTTTAATCAGGACACTACCCTTGGCCTCATTCCCGAAGGTGACGGTGATGACATCCTGTTCGTTGCCACTCAAATATACCGTCTGAATATCGTTTTCGCTCAGCACATAGCCGTCTGGTGCGGAGATCTCCTCAATGACATAGGTGCCAGCCTTCAGACCTGTGAGGATGAAAGTGCCGTTGGAAGAAGTCTGACGCTCAGCGATGACTGTGCCTCCAGTACCGGAGGTACCGCCAAGGAACCGCACGCGAAACCATGCACCCTGAAGAGGATCACCGGTGCTGGAGTCTACCTTCTTGACGATGATGGCGCTCAGGGGGGTGTTCTCAAAAGTGACGACCTTGCCGCGCCCCGCTTCCACATAGACCTGCTGGGAAGTGGGATCTTTGATGGAATAGCCCGCAGCAGGCTCCAGCTCGGTGATGGTGTACCAGCCGTCATCCAGCTTATCGATAAAGAACTGACCGTTCTCATCCGAGTAGTAGGTACCAAGATCACGAATCTCACCGGTAGAGGTCTTATCGGAACGGAAAGTAACATTGAACTTCGCACCCTTAATGGGATCGCCGGTAATGCTGTCGATCTTATTGACTGTCAGGGTGGGCTTGGGATAGTTCTGGAACTGGACGGTGCCAGTCCTGTTGGGAAACAGCGTGATCATCTGATGTGCTTCGTTGAGCAGATAGCCATCGGGTACTGACTGCTCCCAGATCTCATAGACACCGGGCATCAGCTTTTCCAGATAGCAGCGGCCATTCTCGTCAGAGGTCACGGTGGTCAGTGTGGAAGAATCCACACGCTTGACGGTAAAGGTCACACCGGCGACAGGCTTTCCAGTAATGGCATCAGTTTTTAGGATCTCCAAATTGGGCATCCGATCATTGGAAACGACCAGTTCGCTGTTCTGACCGGGGAATAGCTCCACATGATACTCACGGGAGTCCTTCACATATCCTTCCGGAGCATCCATCTCCACCACGGAGTAAATGCCGGGTTCCAGATAGGAGATGTTGATTTCGCCCTTGGTGTCAGTTACGCGATCCAGGTAATGCGAGCCGTCCTCAATCCGCGCAATTCTGAAGGTCGCACCAGCGAGGCCGAGGCCGCTGTAGCTATCCAGCTTCACCAGACGGAAGCTGGGCTTCTGGGTGTTGGTGAACACGAACTGGGCATTTTCGTTACCGTTAATCTGGATGACACGAGTGGCGTCATCAATCAGGTAGCCATCCGGCGCGGCCTGCTCCGTCACCTTGTAGGCACCAGGCTCCAGATCGGTCAGGTCGATCTCGCCATTTGCGTCGGTGGTGTACTCCTTGGAGAAGGTGCCACCGACAAGCTCAATACGGAACCGTGCGTTGGGCAGAGGCTCCAAGGTGGTGCTGTCCAGCTTTACAAGATGGATACCCGGCTTCTGATCATTGAAGAAGATCAACTCCAGAATGCCATCGGAGCCTTCCAGCTCAATCTGCTGAGGTGTGGAATTGATGATGTGAGAGGAGTCGGTAGCGACTTCCTTTACAAGGTAGGTGCCGGGTTCCAGATCGGTTAACAGGATCTCGCCGAATTCATCAGTCTGGAAGGTGCCCAGAGACTGTGCATCTTTGGAAATTTCAAAGGAGATATTGGGCAGAGCCTCGTGAGTCTTAGAGTCATACTTGATCACACGCAGGCCGGGTTTCTCCTCGTTCACGATAGGAATTTCCACAGTGTCGCCGGAGATGACGGTTGCAGTATAGACTTCATCGGATTTGATATAGCCGGCAGGCGCTGCGATCTCCTGGATGCGATAAGCGCCAGGCTTGATCTCGGTGAAAACAGCAGTACCGGCATAATTGGTTTCTCCGGTATATACGGCACCGGACTCAATGTGCTCGATTCGAATCGCGGCACCGGGCAGCTGCATACCGGAGTCGGAGTACTTCTTCACCATTAGGTTGCCATACGGAGCATTTTCAAAAGTCACCGTAGCCTGCTTGCCGTACTCAACTTTGACATTCTGGGCGGGTTCCTCGCTAAGCAGGTAGCCATTAGGGGCTTCGCGCTCATAGACTGTGTAGTTGCCGGCCAGAGTAAGAGGAATAACGATTTGGCCCTTGGAGTTGGTGGCAAAGGTTCCGACCGATGCGCCTTCGGGATCAACCACTTCAAACATCGCGCCCTTCAGGGGGATGGTCGTGCCTTCCTCGTACTTGAGGATTTTCATGCTGGTCTCGGTGGGTTCCTCTTCAGGGGTGTCGGTGTAGTTGCTGTATGCCGTCAGAGCCAGAGGTGTGGTCGGATCGGTATCGCACATGTAATTTTGCAGGTTGCCATACTTGTCCTTCTCGGCGCACACAGCGTAGTAGATGGCGTACTTATAGACATTGGTACGAAAGCTCAGTTGGACGCTGCCGCTCTGTCCATCGACTGCGCTGGCAGGATACAGGACCTTGAACTGTCCGGCATATCCCTTTCCGGTGGCCTTGGTGGTGATGACATCAATTTCCTTGTTGTCCATATCAACGATCTTCGTGCCGGCAGGAACCGCAGAGGGATCGCTAAAGGCAACATTTACAGCGTAGTTGCACACCCAGGTTTCAGAAGTGACCGTGAAGATCTGCTGGAGATATTCCTGACCATTGATGGTTGCAGGATAGGCGGTCTCCTGGTCGGCTTCCACCGTGACATTAGGAGAAAGGGCAGTGCTCCATACGGTGCCGCGACGGTAGATATCCTTCACGGCTGCCAGCATCTTATTGGCACGCTCCAGCTCCACTCCGGTCAGATTGGGGTTGACCTTCATGTTGTTGATGTCCCAGTTGGGCAGCAAGTACGCCCAGAGCGCCATTTTGGTCGCATAGTATGCCTGATACTTATTCTCCAGCTTGAGTTCGCTCAGACTGCGATGGGGATAGCCATTTGCAATGATGCCCATGACTTTGGGATCACTGCCGATTTCGTTGGCGAGGTACTTGATGCTCTCACCGGGAGCAACAGTCTGAGGTACACCCTTGATATTGGGGTTGACGCAGTACGCAGGGATTTCTTTCGTCTGACCGTTGCGATCCACATAGTTGTAGTAGGTATAGATCAGCTCACGCACTCTGCCGTTGATCGACAGGTAACTGAGCTTCTGCTCGCCGTTGTAGATGTTGACTTCTCCAAGCGCCTCTTCGACAGAACCGGCTGCCAGAGCTGTGCCTGGAAACATACCAAGCATCATGACAACTGCGAGAAGCATCGAAACAACTCGTTTTTTCATTTTGATTGACCTCCGTGCTTATTATCGTGAATGCATAAAGCATTCTTGGGGTGGATCGGTATGGAAAAAGGCAGTGTGCGTATTTCAGCACACTGCCTCCGCAGGGAACAATATTCAGTTTTCATTTTACGGAGATGTAATATTCCGTGTACTGGAAGGCTCCGTCACAATAGACATCCCATGCCTCAAAGGCGTACTCGCCGGGAGGGCAGGAATTGAAAAGTTCGACGATCTGGTCGGAACGCCAGGGCCAGAAGCTGTTGGCTGCCACGCTTTCGGGAATAGACAGCTTCACGGTCACAAGAGGGCTGCCATCCGCTCTGGTTACGGGCTTTCCGTTCTGCCAGGTCTGCGGATTGTCGCCGATGGCGTTATAGAGGGTGTACTGCATGCGACGGGTCTCAAAGAGGTTGCGCACGAACATGTACTCCTTACCACCGGAAGTGAAGTGGTTCGCCTCGGGTTCGGGCAGAGTCGGCTGATCCAGCAGGCTCCAGTCACAGGTGGGGTCCGGCAGGGTGTCAGTTTCCTGCATAGCGAACATACTGTTCTGGTACTTGCTCACATCGGTGATCTCATACACATAGCCGTCGCTGCAGGGGATCTTGTCGCCCGCCTTGGGCTCGGGCATGACATCCGCCTGTGTGTAGTCAGCTTTCTTAGCTCCCACTGCCACGCTCTGCGTCTTCGCGGGAGCTGTGCCGGTATACGGCTTATCGCTCTCAATCTGGACACAGCCGTTGGTGCTGTCCCAATGAACATTGAAACCAACCGCCTTGCCGATATCGCGGAGCATCACATAGTTGTTGCCGTTGATAGCGTATGCGGTCATCTTCACTTCCTTACCATCGACAAAGAACCGATGGCTGCTCAGCTCAGCAACGACGCCGGCCGCATAGGCCACGGAGCCGCCAAAGAGCATGGTGCCGACCAGAAGACCGGCGATAAAGGATCCGATTCTCTTCATTTTCTTTCACCTCATCAAGTGTATTCCAGCCACTCTCTGCGGGGGAAAGGCGTAGGGATGAATTACTGATTGCAGTAGGCCTGGAGGCCACGCAGGAAGATGTCTTCCTTGGTTGCCCGCCTGTTCTTAACCAGATCTCTCATCTGGTCATAGGACTCGCGAGGCAGGCGCAGCCGAATGGCTACGCTGGACTCGGTGGGGATGGGCTTGGTACGACTCTCACGATTGCGGGGCTTATTGGTTTTCATAGTGTTCCTCCAGTTCATTTATCGAATCTCTACTGCCTGCACGCACAGACGCAGAGAGGGCTGGTTAGCGATACAAGTGATCAAGGTAATTCGGTTATCTCCCATCTCATTCAGGTACGAATAGTCGGTATAGGAGATGGACCCGACAAAAGTCACTTGGTAGGTCTTGGTGCCGATCGCGGTCTTGTACTCCACGATGTCACCGATCTTCACATTCTTCAGCTTAGCAAAATAGGCATGGCTGCCACGATTGTGGCCGAACAGACCAATGTTGCCGGTATAGATGCCAGACGAGGTATAGTGACCAGCTCCTTTGGACATTGAGCTGTCAGTAGCGCCTTCATACACCTTGCAGCTCAGGCTGACACGGTCGATCGAGACTTTGCCGATGCTGCCATCTTTCTGTTTCAGATCAGTAATGGTGACAGAGGGCTGATACGGAACTTCGATTAGGCTGCCACCAGAGATGATGCTGGAATTGCTGAAATCGGACTCCGGATATACAGTCGTTGCGGATCCACCGCTCAGGCCATACTGGATACCGCTGCTCAGATAGGGGTTATTGAGCGAGGCCTCCAGGAACTCCTGGCTTAGGCCGTACTGGATTTCTGGAATGTCGTAGTCGATCTGGTTGCGGGCACCGTAGTTGTAGCCGGCATCATACAGATCCTCGTAGTTCGTGCTGCCGTAATAGACAGGGTCAGGAGAGGTTTTGAAGGAATAGTCTGCGGCACTAACGAGAGGCACCATGCCGAGTGTCATACTCAGCGCACAGCACAAGGTCAAAAGTCGTTTGAGCTTCATATTAAGGTTCCTCCTCATAATTGGATTCACCTTCCTGAGAGCCAATATCGACTTTGAACCAGTACGAACCGTTGACCTCACCAACGGTGTGCTCGACAGTATTGTCATAGCAACGGATGGCGATGGTCTGGCCGAAGAGCTTCTTTGCGACTGCCTGATCCACTTCGATTGCGATCACACCTTCAGGAATATCCTTCAAGCGGTCAATACGCAGCTCGGGATTCTTGGCCTTCAGATGAAGCTGGCCGCATTTTTCATATTCGTTGCCTTTGCCTGTTGCTTTGTAGACTGTAGTATTCTTACGAAGCGTGAGGCCGAGGAACAACAGTGCGGCCAAAAGGGCGGTTCCGCCGATAATGGAGATCACCAAGACCGCACCTTTGAAGGTGGGTTCCGCTTTCGTCGGTTCAATCTTGGTGCCCAGGTAGGTTACGGTATAGAGAATGCTGGAAATACCAGAGGATACGACAGTGCCTTTGTATTCGGCGGTCGTAATATAGCCAGTTGCGACGGTAGAACTGGCAGGGCCCGAATAGGTGGCTACCGCAGAGTAAGTTGCCGGGACGAGCTCATCGCCGACCAGAGCAGTACTCTCAACGCTCCAAGTTACATTGGAGAGGCTCAAAGTTCTGCCATTCTTCTCTACGGTCTTATCGATGTAGGAAGAATCATTTCGGTCGAGGCCGGTGTAGTTCTTTGTCGCTGTCACAGTATAGGAACTGCGCTTATAGCCGGCTGCCTCCGTTTTGAGAGTGCTATGATCGAGCGAAAGTGTGCCGGAGGAGACTCCGTCATCGTACTCGATCGTAGGTTTCAGCTCAGCAAGGATATCTTCGAGGTTCTTACTTGCGGTTGTGACAGTGACAACCTCGGTATGTGCGTTCTCTTCCTGGTAGCGCTGTTCTTCTTTGACAATATCGCTCATAGAATACAGGAATCCGTCATACTCGAAGTCGTCTTCATACAGGTCGGAGGGATCCTGGTCCGGAAGAAGCGTATAGGTCTTGATGGCAAGCTGCTGGCCGTTCAGATTCTGGTAGGTGACATCGTCCGGAATGTACGATGCCGCGCTCGCTCCCATCGTCATGGATACTGCGACGACAAGAATGAGCATCAATGATGTGATTCGCTTTTTCATGGTTTTAACCCTTTCATAATTTGAGGCGTTACGCGACCGGGTCGGTCGGATACTTACCTGTAGTAAGGCGGCCTTTGCCGCGCTTGTACTCGCTGATGCATTCTTTCAGCATGGTAAGGAGGTCTTCATAGGTCAAGCTCATCGATAGCCAAAGACATTGCCGGTACATATAGATCATGCTGTCATCCGTCAGGAAGACGGAATGCCAACCTGTGACTGACACCAGATTCAGCTCATTCGCGATGCTGTGCATCTGTTCCGCGTTGATATCTGCGAGCAGAAGTTTGTCTGCAACTATGATGGATAGGATGGGATAGCTTCGGATCATGGAGACAAGGACGATGCATTCGATATCATCGTCCTTGTGGATGGCAACGTATGTGTCACCATGCTGCTCCACGATATTGAGGCATGACCGAATGACCTCCCTGCAGTGTTCATCGATCGCATCGCGGCTGCTGGGAGAATAGTTCATGTTGGGTTACCTCAATCTGGTATGGCGCTTAATGATTCTGGTGATAAATCCAAGCGCAATACCGTTTTCTTCATCGACCCTTGTGACGCGGAAGCTGACCGTATCCAATCTGCTGGGCATGTCGATGGAGCGATACAGCTTCGTTTTGGCATTGACACCCGCTTGAAGACGGACGAAGAAAACGCGGTCTTTCACACCGGTAACAACGCCGAAGTAGTTGGAGTTGGGGACGATCTTCTCTAAGGCTGCCCGATCCGGGTTTTCAGAGGCGTCCTTGATTGAGAGGTTGACTGCGTAAGTGTCACGCTGCTCATTGTAGGTCACATCGAGAACTCTTGCGACAACCAGATCGCCTGTGGAGTGGAGATCCGCAATATCGGAAAACCATTCCCAGGACACGTTGCGTGCGTAAATTTCCGTATCAACGCCGCACGCTTCTACCATCATCGTGTTATTTCCAACGGTAAGGACTCGGCATGCCATAAGGATGCCGGGCTTCACACGCCCTGAAGCGTAGTAGCGCTTTTGCCGTTGCAACATGGCAGCTTTACGGGACCCGATTGCAACGCGCTCTTTGAAATCGACACCAGCTGGGATAAAGTCGATCGTAGCGCCAAGCATCCGCCCAATTTGGACTCGGACACTTCGAGGGATCGGTTCATCTTCTGGCCATTCGATCAGAGTCATCTCGCGAACGGGGATTTTGACACAGAGTCCCTCGAAATCAATGGGAACGATTGGCATGCCATTTTCGGTATAGGTCATCCCTGCGCTTACGATTCCAGTCAGGATCTGCTGTCTTCGCACTGCGCCAGCAAGATAGCCCCATTTCGCTTCTTCACTATCCTCGCGTGTGACGCCACGTTCCAGATCATTCAGTTCAAGAAGATCCTCACTACCCTGACGGCGTGGCATCTGTGCAGGGGCCTTTTCAACAGGGATGGTTTCCTGAGCGGTCTCTTCAACGGCTTCAGTAACTTTCTTCTTAGGCATTTTTCTTCTCCTTTCCTAGAAGAGTTCATCCGCATTCACGACCTTGCGAGTTGTGCTGCGTGCTGGCTTCCCAGGTGGTTTCTTCTGGGAACCAACATTAGCTTTTTCTGCCAGTATGGCCGCGGTTACGGATGGTGAAGATACACCGCTGGCAGATACAGAGGAAGCCTGACTGCTTTTCCAGTCAGGCTCGTGTAAGATTGCCTTGCGGCTCTTCAGTTTTTTATAGTCCGGATGCAGGGAGTAGTCAAAGCGCTTGGCTCGCATGACTTTCTGACCTCTTATGAAAATCAGGACCTGATCCGGGGGTAAACGCAAGACCTCATCAGGGGTAAGCAATGGGCGCCGGCCAAGTGAGTTGGTCTTACGGAATCTTGGGGTATAATCGGTAATGTGCATGGTGTTGAGTTCCCGCATCGTACCTTCCACTTCGACTGATGCTGTTCCAATGCGGTCACTGAAGTACTCAGCGGTCAGCATATCTGTGCATCCGAGAAAAACCGTGCTGTCACAGGCGCCGAGGATCTCTTGCCATTGATCGTCTGGGTATCGGTTGCGCATCTGGCCGACATTTTGAAAAAAGACGGCGACGGAGCAACCTCTTGAACGGATGGTAGAGCATTTTTTAGTGAAATCGGGGATAAGGCAGCAGTTGGGAAACTCATCAAGGATGAATTTTACCTTCGGGTGCAGCATCCCGCCCTCACAATAAGCATCGGCATAGCGGATCAGACGAATGAACAGGAAGCTAAAAAACAAGGAGCTGAGGAAATCATAAGTGCTATCCTGATCGGAGACGATGCAGAAATATGCGCACTTTTGTTTACCGGGCAGCTCCAGGTCGATCTCATTGTAGGAGGTGATATTCCGCACCTGCTGGGCTTGCAGAACTGCCAGCTTGCTTCCGAGGCCGATGATAACACTCGTGCGAACGGTTTCGCTCGATTGCCTGAAGATTGCGTAGGGCGCAGATGCAGGTGATGGAGGAAGCAGCTCTCCCGTGTATTGGTTCGCGTGCTCGTGGCTAATGCTGGCCATCATATCAGATAAGCCCTTTTCGGTTTGAGTATAGAGAAGGTCATACACCGTCGCGATGTTCCGCTTTTCCGGAGGCATCTCCAACGCAACATAGAGAACAAGCGCTTTTAGAAGGTTGAGTTCTGCGTTGTACCAGAACGCGTCTTTCGAATCACCGCTGGTGTTCTGAAGCACAATGTCAGCAAAGGTCTGGGCCATGAGCTCACTTGATCCGACTTCACCAAGACAGTTCCAGGAGTCGCTATGATCCATTTCAACAAGGTTGAAGACTTTGACAATATATCCGTTCTCACGGAGATACTCGCCCATGGATTCATATAGTTCGGATTTTGGATCAGTCAGGATCACGCTCTCACCACGCTTGACCGCTTGCAAAACGAGGTTTCGTGAGATGGCTCTGGATTTTCCCGTACCGGAAGATCCGCATACGGCAAGATTTGCGTTGAGACGGGTATCCTTTGGAAGCGTCAGGACTTGACCATCCGGGAGCATCCCAAGGATGTCTTGGCTGGTCCTTTTTGCACTCGTCACCTCAAAGCATGCAGATGCCTCTTTGGGTGACATGAAGCTTGCCGTTCCGTAGCTTCCAGAATTCGATACGGTCAGATTGCGATCAGAGTCTGTCACACCATTTTGGCCCCATCCAATTCGGAGTCCAAATACACAGAGTACGGAAATGCCAAGGACTACAACCCCAATGGCAATGAGTCCTTCTGGAAAGTGAAACAGCGCTCGAACCACTTCGCTGATCTGCGAGGATGGAAGCCCTGGCGAAATACGATAGTCACTACCCGCCGCTTTCCAAGCATTGATGTTAATAATGAATTGCGCAATGATACCAGCAGCGTAAAGCACGCAAGGAATCAGGACGGCAAGGCTAAGTGCTATTTTCAGTTTTCTTTTATCCATAATCTAATCTGCTTTCTAACGGACGTACCTCAATGGCCGGCCCCACAATTCTCTGGATAACCTGCGTCTGATAGTCAAAACAGAGCATGATCGGCCTACCTCGAAAACCTTCCGGCATCGGGTGGATATCCGATAGCATGAGTAGGTCACATTGGTAGTTCAAGAGAACAGGCCTGTCGAGTGAGGTCTCGATTGCGTCATATTCGCGGGTAGGGATTCGTGGTGGGTGGAAAGGTGATAATGCGGCGTGATTGATTTCCATTGCCAGTTCATCGTGGAGAATGAGCTTCAGGAGAGTGTCACCTTCCTTGTTATTGGTAAGGAACAGACATTGAGCAAAGAAAGTCGAAACGACGAAGTACTTGTTCCCAAATGGCTTTGCTCCATGACAGAGGCGCTGTGCCACACTCATGGTGGATCCGATGACGATCTGGTGGATTGACGTGATACCGAACCCTCTTGCGAGCAGAAGGCTTTTCACAGCGGCAGCATAGTTCTCCTCGCTATTCTTCATCCAGTACATTCTTGTGCTCCCTGTGAAGTAAAGAAAGAAGCAACACCGCCCTTTGACGATAATACCGATCGTGCGTGAGCTCTTGGATACTGACTCCGGGGAATACTCCTCGATGGCGACACGCAACTCGTGTGCGGCGTAGTAATAGATTTTGTTGGAATCCGGCACGACCGCATTCGTCGCTCTTTTGGCAGGCGACATGAGAGATGGCTTTTGAGAGATGAGGAGCGTCGCACCTGCCGCATTAGACATAACCGTCCCGATGGCAATTGCGTGAAGCCGCAGGATCTTGTCGATCCAACCGGGGTAAACGCGTTCGGAGCTATTGACTCTTGAATAGATCATGGATAACGCTTCCGGATCCCTCTGTGCAACATACTCGAATCCCTTCTGTGTCAAGCTCATTGAGCGAATCACATGGCGCTTATGCTTCTTCCGATATAGCCGCACATAGCCTTCCCGAATCGCACGATACATGACCCTGCGATTCCATTCAGCGCCGCCACCGATCCGCACCGCCAGCTGCGTCGGAAACTCGATACAGTATCCAACAAACCAGAGCAATTCGAGTAAGCGATCATTCTTACATGTAATCATAGACACTCCAATCAAATCAACAGCAAGGCTGCCAACAGGCTGCCAGAGGCTGCATCATAAAGCTACTCACAAAAGAGCAAAACTGACCAAGCAAAAAACACCCAGACAGAATTTGTATTGCCTAACACTACCTATTTCTGCGCTCCCTGAGTGGGGACAGCTCGTATGCACGAAATCACTACCAATTTCTGCCCATTACTCAGAGCAGGTTTTGGTAGTTGTTTTAATGTGATTTTTGGCCCAGGATGAAAGCGTTTCAGGTCTCATCAGGTAGAACTCTGCGCTGTCCCGATCAGACATCCTCGTAGCCTGGAGGACCGTGCATAGGAGACCGCTATCATTGGTCAGTAGCATCGATTCAATGACATCCAAATACCGCTTGGTTTCAATGTTGTCATAGTCACGAATGCGCCTTTTTCCAAGAGCAGCATCATAGTTATGAACAATGCAGATGGCGCAGCTACCAAAGCGCTCTATTGGGTTCTCTTTGAGATAGTCCATAATCGCGTACCGAAGTGGCCGAGTCAAAAATGCTTGATTATCTCTCTGATTCCTTTTCGGAAGAATCGCGGGAACTGAGATCTTGAGCCAATCATGAGTCTCCTCGACCTTAATCCCCAGCAGATCCGCCACCTCACAATAGAATGGCGCCGTATCATCACGAACTGTTCTGGCGGTCAGATTTCTCAGAGTAACCGAGGATACTTCTGCCGATCGAACCAGACTAAAGAGTTTTTGCTGGGGGTTATACTGATCCATACGCTCTAAGTCGCTAGCGACCTGAAAGAGTTCGTGGCTGATACCATCAAAATCAGAAGCCACTTGGCGCATGACTTGAATGTACTTGGGGTTATCCATATCACACCTCACAGTTTGTAGATTTGCTCAACGCCGTCAGAGCCAGTCAGGACTCCATAATCGTTATCATCTCTTGGAATCAGCTCATCCAGGGACTTCATATCATCTACGACAATCAAACGAACGGACGCCTCTGGCACGAGTGTGCGAGAGGCGTTGATCGATGGGATATTGCGTTGGCTACCGGAAATCAGATCATAATCCTTATCGGCTGAAGAGAATGAGAGAATTGCCGGAGGTTCACTCGCACAAAAATCCAGCACATGATCTCTCATCTGGATGAATGCCCAGAAAGCCATGATGGCTTCCTGCGTCTTCCCGTGATCTAATGAGTATCGACTTGTTGCGAGGAATTGGCCGTCCGGCGAGAAATAGGCCAGGCCCTCTTGCCGGAGACGTGCGAGGATCTGGCCATAGGAACGATTGCTCATATGATCGAAGAGCAACCGCATTTGTCGCTGTTCAACGACACCGAAGATGGTCAGCAGCCGAATCATAAAGGCAACTTCCCTCCTTCGAACGGTATTGGAAAACTTCATTATGCTCTCCTTTGTGTAGAGATAGGAAACCGCATAGTGTAAAGGAAAACCGCAATTACGCTTAGTGTAGAGCTAATGTAAACATGACCTTTGCTGTGTTTTCATTCGACAACATTATGTGTATTTTGAGCGATCTTTTCCTTGAGAATCTGGTTGAGTTCCATGCGGTCGGTTGTAATCAGCTGTTTCTCCAAGGGGGATGCCTTGAACGAAACTGTGATGTGGTTGGAGTTCGTGGAGATCAGTCCTTGGCCGCGTTCAAAACGAGTGATCGACATGATCTCTGCATCAGATAAGTGGAGAATGTGCTGGACGCGCTGCGCCTCATCATTTTCCAAGTTCAAAATGATTTTGGTCTTTGCAACATTTAAGATGCCTTTGCCGAACCGGCTTCGATCAAGGTCGCCAATATCCTGGGTGGCAGCAATGGCCGCACCGCCGTAGCCACGAATGATCTTGAAAATCTCCTGAACCCACTCGCCTGCAAGGGCCTTGGTGTTGTTTGGGTTATTGGTATCATCATCTCCAATAAGTTCCCATGCTTCATCAATGAAGATCGCCTTTTCTTTTGTGCGGTCTTCTTTGGCTTTATCCCAGACGTAGTCGAGTGCGACAAACATGCCTACAGGCAGAAGCTCTCCCGTTAACTCGGAAATATCAAGGACTGTGTAGAGATTGTCGAGCTGGACATTTGTGTGCTGATTGAAGGTTTTGGCGGATCCATTCACGAGACGATTCAGAATATTACCCATCCGCCTCGTCTCGGGAGATTCCATTAGAATCTCATAGATGTCACCAAGGAGCGGCATCTCCCGGTAGCGATCCGGATGCTCTGGATCAATCAGCGACTCATTATTGTGCGTGATTCCTTTCTTCGCATAGGTTCGAATTAGCGCTTCGTCAAGGAGCTGCCGTTCTTCATGGCTGATATCTGGAATTAGTAGTGAGAAGAAAATGTGCAGCTGCTGAATCTTCTTTGCCAAGATCGAGTTCTCGCTAATTACGCCATCGATCAACTGATTGGCGCTGAGATCCTGCTTGCGGATCTCGCAGACATTGATACATTGCTTCGATGCCGGACTAATGGAAATGAACTCACCGCCAATGTTATTACAGGCTCTCAGAAACTCATGGCCTTTGAGAGGTGCTATGATGAAGACCTGGGTACCTTTCCGACGCATGCGGAGAGCTATCAGCTGGAGCGTGAAGGTCTTACCTGCGCCGCTTGTTCCAAGAAGTACCATATTGGCGTTTTTGTAAACCCGGCTATTGAAGATATCCACGATGACCAGGCTGTTGTTATGCTGATTAACACCGAGCAAGATGCCATTCTCGTCACTCATCTCAAACGAGGTGAAGGGATAGCAACTGGCCGCAGAGGATGTCAGCATATTGCGCTTGCTGGCCTCGAACAACTTTTTATCCAGCTTACAGAACGGAAGGATCGAGAGAAGCGCCTGTTCTTGCCTGAAGCGGCAGATACGAATGTCCATATCCTGTGAGATCATAAGGCGACGCACTTCAGAGATGCGCCACTCCAGGTTCTCCAGAGTATCTGCAGTAACCGTGACCAGGGTGTTGCAGTAGTAGAAGTCCTCGTAGTTCGCAAGACCTTCTTTCAGGAAGTAGCCAGAACGGATTGCGCTTTCGAAATCATCAAAGTCCGAATTGGTATCCGAAGTGTCTTTCAAACGACTGCGGTTGATTCGGATCTGTTGACCCAGCTTAGCCTGAATGCGTTCTTTTGGCTCGCGGGAAAAATAGAAATCGACATCGATCCCTTCGCCAGCATTGACGAGAATACTCGTCCACCCAGCCACAACGCGAGGATTATACCCATCAGAGGGAACAATGAGATATGCATGGTATACTCCGTCCATTACTACATATGACCCATGAGTCAAGTCAATGGAATCGGGGGCCAGTACACTTTTAAGGGAGACTGGTACTGTGATGTCGGTATCCCTCCGAGCTAGCTGGAGCTCCCCGATGCGCTGCTCAACTGTTTTTACCTCACAAGTTGATCGGTTGAAAATGGTGTAGAGGATCTCCAACAGGAAGGCGTTTTCGTCATCATGGGTAACAACCGCATTGTCGCAGTGTAGGAAATACTGCCGCGCTGTCTGAACAGCCGTTTCCAGAGCCGAGACAATCTCTGAGTACTCCGGTTTGCGATTCGTGACAGCTTCATACTCAAAAATCACAAGGAATCTGCGGGTAATTGCTTCTCGCGAGCCAATTGTCTGGATAAGGCGATAGTAGTCCAGCTGCAATTCTCGGCACTTTGGATTACTCTCGGACTCCATATCCCGCTCAATGGTACTCAGGTGTTTTCCGATGTCGGCCTTTTTTGTCAACACTTTGATTTGGATTTTTATGGGGGAAATCTTCATCCAGCTCGCGAAGCTGGCAACGATATTCTTCTGCTCAGATGTACTGCGTAAAAGAAAGTTGATCGGTTCAACTTCGAGGACTTTGATGTAACGACCGTCCTCCATTTCAATAATGCCGTTGCGGATATCCTTTACTGGAACAAAGTCTTCCGAGTAAGTCACCTGCTTTTTATGACTTGGCACCATCTTGCGATTATTTTTGTTGAGCTGCTTTTCGGTTTTTGCAGGGCGTTTTCGTTTCTTGCGAGGCTGCTTGATCCGAATGCCTAACTGTTCGGGCGGCTTGGTAGCTTCTTGCTCCCATATCCTCTTTTTCTGCTTCCTAGCGGTTTCAGGTATAGTGACATCAGAGCGATAAAGGTTCCGCCGGTGAATGAACCAGCGAACCCAATTGATCGCAAATTCCGAAAGTGAATCGCCCTCAAAACCGATGATGCCAAAAATACCAAGCGGGAGTGGGAGCAGGCAAAGAATGATAATCCGCACAGTAAGCGACATAGGCAACTTGATGATGGGAATACCCGTCAACAAAACGAGCACGCAAGCTTCAATCGCATTGCGTGCTCGAATCATTCCGCCAAATAAGCGCCCACTCGCAAGAAAGTTTGGCGGGATATAGTAAATATCCCGTTCTTCGTTCGGTTTGCTCATGTTCTGCCTCTATTCTATTGTCAGTTTCCGATGATCCAAAACGGCCCACCGGATCCAGCGCGCTTACTAGCTTCGTTGAGGATAATGGACATATCCCAACTCTTCTCGGAGCGCTTATAACTGGAAGGATCTGCGACGAGTATCTTCCCATCGGATGTGCAGCCTCTCAGGACAATGAAATGGCCACTCGATGTAAAATGGCCTTTCGTCATGAGTGCAACGACTAACTTGCCCTCCGCAAGCGCATCAATGATACGCTGTGGTTCAGAAGCTGTGCAGCCATCGACACTCAGGCTCCACGCTTGCGCTGCTCCTGGTATCAAAGAACGATAAGAACCATTGCCGCTGCACCAGTACCCGTGCTCGTATGCCCATTGTGCCATATGAGGTGGATCAATGGTTTCTGAGGTAAGACTGGATATCACTATGGCCATTGCAGTCGGGCCGCAGGCATAACCACCAATCGTATCTGTACCATAGGGCGAGTACTTCCACCGTTCATCTAACTGATTGTAATAGACAACCTGTGTTTCGCCGTCAGCAAAAACAACCCCGTCGTAGGATAGGTCCATTGCTGAGAACTCTGTTTCACTTAGACCTTGGTAAATTCCATCGCCCAAGAGGACAGTCAAGTTTTGCGCATATTGGCTTGCAAGGAGTTTCTGATCGTCTGACAGGTGGAAGACCTGATCGGCAAAATACGCTTCTCCATTATAGGAGATGGTATAGATCCGAATGGTCTCATGAATGGTTTCGCCCGAGTCTTCGTCACCTTGCTCAGGGGGAATTTCTCGCTCTTCATCCGTGAAAGCAAAAGAGTAGAGCTTATCCTTGTTAGCGGTGAGCAAAGCCTCCATATCTTCCTTGGAAATAGATGCAATATCTGTGTCCTTGTGTGCGCAATACTGGGAAACAAACGCATTTGCATTAAACACCACATCAGCGCCAAAGGGATTGTTGATCTCTTTTCCATCACAGTCGGACGATGCAAAATCAGAATCAATGCGTTCAAGAACATCCGTTAATCCTTCAGAGAGGATGGAACTGATGCCCTCGTTGATGGCTGTCATATTCTGGACTAACACTTCATCGTTCGAGATTCCATTCGGGGAGTCCGTTCCATCGCCCAATAATGATCCGAAGATGATAGAAGGAAGCATAGCTACAAGAATTAGAGGCAACAAAACTGCCGCGATCAACGGAATCAGCCATTTTGCAGAAGACTTCCCTGCTTCAATTGCCGCACCATGAGCACCACCTGCAGCTGCGCCCTTGGCAATATTGGAAATTGCTTTGCCAGTCTTTGCGGCACCCGCAACTGTGGATTCGGTCGATGTTTGCTGCTGGCTTTTTTCATCACTCATTAGATTTTGTCCTTTCTTTTGGGAACAGGCGGCATCTGAGAAACGATGCGTTCCTCATACCTAATCTTGTCACCTTCATCGGTATAGGGCGTTTTCTCAACTTTGGGCTGAGCATACTGCCGATACCACGAGGCACCGTCTACTGTTTGGACTGTATCATACGGGCCAGTTGGGGCCATGTATTGTTCTGTGCTGTACATAGCAAACTCCCTATCTGACTGCCTATCAGGTGAGACCTCAAGGCCCGTGATGCGTCCACCGCCGATTTCAACATTCTGAAATATGGGTGGCGCTCCAGAAATGCGTGCACTCTCAACCACAGAACCGTCATGCTCTCTAGCGCCAGATGGGATAGGTGTCCCATTTGCAGACGCAGTAGGAGAAGCTGTTCCTGCGGCTGTGCCGCCATCAAGCGTAACTACGTCTTCTGACGTAATGGGAGATGGAGGGATGAGGCCACCATCATCTGCAAGTGCGCTACCTGAGTCAACAGGCGAATAGCCCAAATAGCTTGTCAATGCCTCAGCCGCCTGATCACCGGTGATGGACCCGACTGAGGATATGCTGCCTTTTGCCACAGCTCCAACAACGCTCATTGCAAATTTGCCTCCATTTTGCAGGCTTGATTCGAACATAGCGCCACCCACAAGATTGCTGAGTCCTTTTGCATTGCCTGTAGCGCTTGCGGCTGCCGCGTTTCCAGCAGCACGTCTCGTAACGCCGACAAGGCCGTTTCCTCCACCTGTAAAAGCAGCGCCGGCGGCCTGTGCATTTGTGTGAGTGCTGTTACTTGAGGAATGATGGTTAAATACAGTTCCACCTACAGCCCCTGCAACAGCAGCAATGCCGCGTCCGGCAACCATGAGCTCAGTCAACATACTTCCACCGGTTCTGCCGACATTGATTCCCAAAGAAGCCATAAAACTATCAATTTTCTGGCTGACTTTAAGGAATCCAATGGCGCATAGAAACCAGATAAAAATATTGCCAGCAACTTCTTCCTTGCTCGATGCCGCAATGGCACTTTCTACTTCGCTCTCATCGATGGCAAAGGCGGTTGTCGAAAGTACGCATAAGAGCAGCAATACAAGCAGTATGATATGGACTTTTCTCTTCATCTTTACCTCCTCAAACGGATAACGGGTTGGCAAGAAAACTGCCAACCATACTCGTGAATAAGCGCAGGCACCATGCATTCATGATCAGCAAAAAAAGCTGGCCTCCAAGCATTCTGCACCATGCACTAAAGACATTTGATGTGTTTTCTGATGCCCCTGTAGCGAATGCGACTGGAGCTGTGTAGATCAGAACGCCGACGAGAATGTATCTCTCCGCTGCCTCGAATAGAAGCTTGATATAGTTCCATGCTACGATGAGCACCAAAATGAGTACAATCAAACTTACCGAGCCGGACACAAGGCTGCCCACCAAAACTGTTACTACGCTGGCAAAACTTGCAAACTCGATTGGGGGAAGTGCTGTGTCTACCACCCAGTCGTATGGCGTTCCTACGATTCCCAAAACGAGCACCATAATCTGATCCGCAAAAAGTGCTAAAAAGATAAAGAGAATGGATTTGATGGCGAGCTTGACTGGATCCTCCGCACTAAGGCCCAGTCCAAGCCCAAAGTTTCTGAATAGCTGCCACACAAGGTTCAGTAAGATGAAGCCTACACCAATCGCTACGAATATTTCATAGAGCGTTTCAGCGGCTGGGAAATAGCGTAGAAACGTGCTCATATCACAGCCTAGCGCACCGAGCACGGACCCTGTGATCAGATCCAGCAGATTCATGACCTGTGTGGCAATCCACTCAACAATACTGTCTAAGATTCCCATGCGGCTCCTCCTGCATCTGCTTAGAAGTGGCCTAACTCATCATCGAAGCTACTTTCAGGCAGGTAGTATGCTGCGGTGAGGCACATGGCAATGCCAGCGACAATACCGGATAAGAAACAGATAATATTCTTCATGTCTTGATTTTCCTTCGTAATTAGGGAGTCCAAGTGCCACCGGAAAAGAATGGTGTCACATAGGCCATGATAAAGCCAAGGCTATTGAGAATGGCCCAAGTAATAATGATCCGCTTTAACCATGCACGGGACTCATCAACCGTTCGCCCAGATCTGGAGAAGTTCATCAGAAGAAGCGCAATAGCCGCAGTAACAACAGCTGCGATGGTGCTGATGCCGAGGATTTGAGTGTACACATCCTGCATGATTGCACTCGCCTTCGTCCAAATGGTGTCAGCAGCAAAGGCGCGTGTGGAAAACATGGTCAGCATCGTAGGCACGAGAAAGGCAGTATATAGGCCTCGGCCTGCATTTACATTTCTGAATCGCTCCTGCAGCTTCTTGATGACGGCAGGTTTGTTTAGATTCATATTGGGAAGTCCTCCTTTCAAATAGAGCCGAAAAGAAAAGCCGGGAACTCGGGCAGTACGACCTGAGTTCCTGGCTTCACATGAAAAATGCCTCCCGATGAAAGGAGGCAGTCCATCAATGAATCTTTTCGACGCTATCATCTTACCATTTAGGGGATACAGATGCAATTAAGCAGAACTTCAAGTTTCGTTCGAAAACAGTTCAATAGTGGTTCAAGGTAAAAACTGCTTGATAATCTCCATGCAATCACGCGCCGTGTAACCCCACAGAATGCGGTCAATCGCACGAATTGCCATGTTGAGATAGCTATGATAGGTTACCATCGACATGGGGAATCCTTGCCGATCAAGTTCCGCTAGGATCACCTCACGATTCGCGGGCTTCTTTTTTGAGAAGTATGTGAGGTAGAGGACTTGATACATCAGCTCACCGTGGTCTGGATCCATTCGCACCGTATTAAGCGCGTTATCAATGATCTGGAGCATGTTCTTGCTCCGAATAACTGTTCTGGCGTACCCCTCCAGTTTAGAACCGGACAAATCCACGCCAGCCAATTCGGCATTGACTTCAAGTGTGGAAAGGCGGGTGCCATGCTCCATTTCCATTCGAACATTCATATCTGCTTCCGAGATTTGGATCGCATATGCTACTTTCCGGTACTGCTTGAGCAGATGCCTTGTGTTATGATACTTATCCGCATCCTTGCGTTTTGCGGTCTTCGCCTCTAAATGATCAACGCCGGATTGGATGCCGGTTTCGATCTCCGTTTTCAAAGCTTCCTTTTCTATCTCAAACGCGGGAGTGCTATCTGATGTCATTGTTTCATCTCCTTTCCTGATTGGGACTCAGACGGTGGATCGCGGCTATTCTTCTCCTGATTTGTTACCTCCCAGTCTAAAGCACTGTAGAAGACTAATGGAATTTGGCGAGCAAAAAAAGAACTTCGGATCACCAGAAACACTTGAATTTTCAAGGCTTTTCGGGGCTTCCCTATAGTGTGAGCGGGCGGGACGCGAGTTTCAATGCTGATATCCATCTTGCCTTCATCGGGATCGACCAAATCAGCAGCCTTTGTAATGCCAATGATCTCACCAATGCTGCTTAGCTCGAGCTCTTCGCAGGTATCGCCAAAAATCATTTCTCGATACCGACACATTGAAATGACAGAGCCGCGTGAGCTTGAGAAACTCACACGGCTGATAATTCCGTATTCGCCAGCTTTCAACATGAAGCGGCCAACGCGGGATTTTGACCAACCCCAGCGTTTTGCAAGGTAAGTATATGAGAGCAACGGCATACCTCGCATATTGGAGTAATACACAACCGGCATATACTCCGATCCTCGCACCTTGGGATCGTTTAAGATGGTGTGCAGCCACATGTCCATAATGGCGTCCAATTCACTAAATACGATCCCATCTGTTCTGTGAGCGATACGCAGGAGCATTCGGCCAACAGGTAATGGGAAGAAAAAGAATCCAGAGCCCTTATAGCTATAATAGTTATACTGTAGGCTCGCGCAATGCTCTTTCCAATTGGTGATAGAAAAGCGAATGATCTCATTCTCTTCATCGAGCCATTCATAGGTCAGGAACCCGTATTTCTCGTAATAGTCCAATTGCTCAAGAGCTTGTCTTTTGGAATGGACACGTAGAATCCTGGGTAACGATCCAAGCTTGCAGATCCATTGGCCAGGTGCCTCCATGTATCTCTCACCATTGATTACGCGCTCATTCGAGCGGAAGTTCGCATAGCTAAAGAGTGCCATGAGACTGAAAAGATGGACGGTTCCTTCATTTCGGAATTCCTTGTGGTTATTAAAGTAACGGAACCAAGATTTCCATATCCTGACCTTCGGAAAACTTACTAATTGCTGCTTTTGTGTGCAGTTCATCTCATACACCCCCTTTCCTACAAAGTAATAGGTTTAAGATATCGATTCCAAGTCCCCTGGTCAGGGGGACACAGGCATTTCAGCCTCGGCCCATGCTTGTGGGTGCGTCGTCCCTCGGTTTGAGGCCTAGCCGGACGAGTGTACCATTGTTTTCCCGTGCAGTCGTCGCAATGAGGCTTGACCACGCCTCTTTCACTTGCTCATAGTGGCTCGGACACGGTGATGTCTTGGAATCGTATGCAGTTTTCAAGGTGCAGTACTGGGAAAATTGAGTGAGAAGATACAGTTGCCAAGAGATAAAACACCTCGCTTGCACTTCTCGTAATAAATGTAGAAAATGGCACCCTTTTGACCACCCACGGATTTGAAAAAACAAAAATGTCTCTGATACCGGCGTGGTATCAGAGACTAACAAAGAGAAGTGAGTGGAGATTGATTTCAGTTTAGCAGTTTCTCTTATGCCAAATGATACTGTTACAAACCATCAATTCTTTTTTTCTTCTGTATGTCTGTATGTATGATTTCATTTATTCAGGTAGGCTCCATTAAATCCCTCCCACGGACATGCCAATCCTTGCGCCCGATATACCGATGTGATAAGATGTCAACAAGTCGGAATTTGAAGAGGTAGTTAAGATGAAAGACGGAAAACACCCAAACCCCAATACAATCCATCCAATTGCAGGGTATGATAAAGAAATATATGTGAAGCCGACGATTACAAATCCGAATATTATTGTCGGGGACTTTACTTATATTGCCGATTCGGATTTTGAAAGTCATGTTTCACACTTATACGAGTGGAATGATGACAAACTCATCATCGGAAAGTTCTGTCAAATCGCCGCCGGAGTTGAGTTTGTGATGAACGGTGCAAACCATCAGATGAACGCCGTCTCTACATTCCCGTTCTATACCTTGGAGGGATGGGAAATGGCGCCGCCTGCAAAGACGGATCTGCCATTAAAAGGAGATACCGTTATCGAAAATGATGTTTGGATTGGGCAAAATTCGGTAATCCTTCCCGGCGTTCACATTGGAGATGGTGCAATCATTGGTGCAAACAGCGTTGTGGGAAGTGATGTTCCACCATATACGAAGGTCGTTGGGAATCCTGCAAGAGCAATTCAAAAACGCTTTGACGATGAACTGATTGAATTGCTGCTGAGATTCAAGTGGTGGGATAGGAGCATTGACGAAATCAACCGGCTGATTCCAATCTTGACTTGCAGTGATTTGGATAAAGTGAAAGCTGAAATCAAGAAGCAATTAGGCTGACAAATTTCTGGTTTGGAGAATTGAAAAAAATGGAATTTACCTATTAAGACATATAAACTGTTGACAATAAAGCTCCTATATAGTATGTTTTCAATAAACTACTATATAGGAGCTTTTGTATGGAAATGAATGGAGGATTTCTTGTCACCAAAATAAAACAGCTTGGAGACCGGATTTTCGAGAAGATTCTCAGTGAAAAGAATATTGATGCGTTTAATGGAGCCCAGGGGCGTATTCTTTATGTGCTGTGGCAGGAGGATGGTATCTCAATCAGGTCACTCTCGACTAAATGCGGATTAGCGATAACATCTCTTACTACGATGCTGGAAAGAATGGAAAATCAAGGGCTGATAAGCCGTGTTCAGTCTGAAACGGACAAAAGGAAAACACTCCTGTTTCTGACTGAGAAAGCACATGCCTTAAAGGGCGAGTACGATTCTGTATCTGATGAGATGGGCAGCA